>Ga0315903_10000392_pt1 | contig 65428 bp, 69 predicted proteins | sample LakEriMetagenome_7_FD_203524 | JGI IMG/M metagenome (GOLD analysis project Ga0315903, IMG submission 203524) | Freshwater fungal communities from buoy surface, Lake Erie, Ohio, United States - Buoy 2 MA119 | ecosystem: Environmental > Aquatic > Freshwater > Lake | place: USA: Lake Erie, Ohio... | reverse complement strand
TCAAAGCCCCCAAAGTCTATGTTCGCGACACGGGTTTGTTGCACGCCTTGCTGGGTATCGGCACACGCGATCAATTGCTTTCGCACATGGTGGTGGGCGCCAGTTGGGAAGGGCATTGCATTGAAAGCCTGCTTTCGTGCGCACCGCAAGGCGTAACGCCCTTTTTTTATCGCTCCAGTGGCGGGGCCGAAATTGACCTGTTGCTGGCCTGGCCGGGGGGTGAGTTGTGGGCGGTCGAGTTCAAACGCAGCCTCTCGCCCAAGCTCGAACGCGGGTTTTACAGGGCCTGCGAAGATTTGAAGCCCATTAAAAAGTGGGTGGTCTACCCCGGACCAGAAAGCTACCCCATGGCTGCCGACATCCAGGCAGTGCCGCTGCACGATTTATGCAAACTGCTGCATGAAAAAGCTTGAGGCCAAGACAGTTGAGGCGCACTGCCCTCGTCGGTCATGCCCAGCGCTCTGTCTTGTCATGCTCGGCTAAGACCGGGTATCCATGCCTGCCTACCCAATAAGAAGGCGCTTTGGTTAATTCAGTGTTGATCGCCATCAAAGGGCTGATCGGCGGCTTCATGAGAGCCTTGTGGTTTGATCACCCGAATGCCGTGTTTGCTCAAAATCTCGACATAAACAGAGGTTGCGCCCGTTTTGGCGGCGGTGTCTACGGCTTCAATCACGGCGCTCACGCGCACCACTTCGGCGGTGTCGGCGGTCAGGCCGACTTTGCAGTCAAAGTCCCAAAAGTCCACGTCTTTGGGCAGTGCACGGTTACGTTCGCGCTTGAAGTATTTGCGGATTTCGTGTTTCACAGCCTCAAGTACCCGGTCAGGGTGCTTGCCTTCGGCTTGCAGTGGAAAGTTCTTTTTCATGGGGGAAGTCCTTGGGGATCGGGCAAGCGCCCGGTCCGGACGTGAATGCAGGTGCGCATTATCGCTGGTTTGGGTTTTTGACTTTTCATCGTTTGGCCTCGATTTGAGGGCGCGACGCTTGTTCAAGACTTGCGCATTGATATGCATTCATGCAAAAATGCAAATATGCGAACTTCTTTGGATTTCCCTGATCCGCTTTTCAAACACCTCAAAACCCGGGCAGCTTTGGAGGGCAGAACCCTGCGTGACCTGGTGCTGGATCTGGTCGAGCGCGGCTTGAATGCCCGCGAAACATCTGACCCACAAAAGCGCTTGCAATCGCGGCCCTTGATCGTGTCGGACGTGCCGCTGTCTTTGCCTGTGGGCCAGATGAGCAATGCCGATCTGGATGAACTGGTGCAGGAGGAAGAAAATGAGCGAGCCCGCCGTTTCATGGCGCGTCGCTGAGGCTTCTGCCCCTTGGCCTTTGGTGTCGGGTGATTTGCCCGATGTCAATGTTTGGTTGGCCTTGTCTCATACCCAGCATCCTTTTCACGAAGCTGCATCACGGTATTGGCAATCGGTTTGCGACTTGGGCACCCCGCTTTGGTTTTGCCGGACCACCATGATGAGCTTGGTCAGGCTTTTATCTCAGCCCAAACTGATGGGGGCCGCTGCCTTGAGCCTGAACCAGGCGCTGGCCATTTACCGCCAGTGGCTGGCAACGCCCGAGGTAGGCTTGTTGGCGGATTCTGCTGCGCTGGATGACACCCTAGAGCAGTTGTTAAATCGATCAGGGTCAGCGCAGCCCGCACGTTTGTGGACAGATATTTGTTTGGCGGCAACGGCGCAAAGTGCCGGTTTGCGCATGGTCACGTTTGACCGGGATTTTGAACGTTTCGGGCTGGCGCGTTGTTTGGTCTTGACGGGCGATTGAGGCCAAATGCCGGTCCCGCCGATTTAGCGCTGTCAGCCGGATCAAATGTGCCAACCGACACCCTTCAGGGGATTGACTGAAGCCGGTATTTGAGCTGAAAGCTGACCGCACCATACAGCCTGTCTTTCAGGGGTGGCACCAGGGCCACGTTCAGGCCAAAGCGTTCGCCTTCCCAACTGGCAGTGGGGATGATGGCTGGGAACCAGCCGCCATTAAAGGCCTTGGGGTAGCCGTTAAATGCGCCACCGACCACGCCCAGCTTGGCGCCATACAAGGTCCAAGGTTGGTAGTAGGCACCCACATAACTGGAGTTGGCGTTGTCGCTGTTGATGAATCGCCCGGCCGTGGCCGACCAGTCCGGGTTCAACTTGTATTCGATGCCGAAACCTGGGTTGGCGTTGCGCAAGCCTTTATTGCTGTCAAAGTGGGCGGAGTAAAACCCGGCGTTGAGCCACAGACGGTTGGCTTCAAATTGGGCCAGGGCACTGCTGCCCAGCGAGGCCAGTACGCACGAAGCGCTGATTTTCAGAAAGATGCGCTTCATGGTGTGACCCGGTTATGTTTTAGAGCGACTTGAACACGTTGCTGGCCACGCGCACGGTCTCAGCGATGTCGGCTTCGGTGTGGGCTGCGCTCACAAAACCGGCTTCGTACAGTGCGGGGGCAATGTAGACGCCGCCGTCCAGCAAGCCGTGGAAAAGTTTGTTGAATTTGGGGCTGTCGCTGGTCATGACTTTGGCGTAGTTTTGCGGCAATTCGGGCAACAAAAAGAACCCGAACATGCCGCCTTGGCAGTCTGCACTAAAGGGCACGCCCGCATCTGCGGCAGCGCCTTTGAGGCCGTCCACCAGACTTTGCGTTCGGGCGCTCAAAGCGTCCCAGAAGCCGGGTTTGGCGATTTCGGTCAGGGTGGCCAAGCCGCAAGCCGTAGCCACGGGGTTGCCGCTCAACGTGCCTGCTTGGTAAACGGGGCCAGTGGGCGCTAACTTGGACATGATCTCGCGCGGCCCACCAAAAGCAGCCAGCGGCATGCCCCCACCAATCACTTTGCCCAGCACGGTCATGTCGGGTTTGAAGCCAGGGATCAGCCCGGCATAGACACTTTGCGCACTGCCCAGAGCCACGCGGAAGCCGGACATGACTTCGTCAAACACCAGCAAGGCACCGTGTTCGGTGCACAGCTCGCGGCAGCGTTTCATAAAGGGCACGCTGGCGCGCACAAAGTTCATATTGCCCGCAATGGGTTCGATCATCACGCAGGCCAGGTCTTTGCCATGCAGGGCAAAGGCTTCTTCGATGGCGGCGATGTTGTTGTACTCCAGCACCAGGGTGTCGCGCACCACTTCGGGCGGCACGCCGGCACTGGTGGGGTTGCCAAAGGTGGCCAGGCCCGAACCGGCTTTGACCAGCAGGGCGTCGGCGTGGCCGTGGTAGCAACCTTCAAACTTGATGAACTTGCTGCGGCCAGTGGCGCCACGGGCCAGGCGAAGTGCGCTCATGCCCGCTTCGGTGCCCGAGCTGACCAGGCGCACCATTTCCATGGAGGGGACGTGCTTCAGGATGGCTTCGGCCAGTTCGATTTCGCGTTCGGTGGGGGCACCAAAAGAAAAGCCGTCGAGGGCCGCTTTTTGCACGGCTTCGAGCACAGCCGGGTGACCATGACCCAAGATCATGGGGCCCCATGAGCCGATGTAGTCGATGTATTTTTGCCCGTTGGCATCCCAAAAATAAGCCCCTTGGGCACGCTGCACAAAACGGGGGATGCCGCCTACGGCCCTGAAAGCACGCACGGGGGAGTTGACGCCTCCGGGGATGACTTGGGCGGCGCGGTCAAACAGGACTTGGTTGCGATCGGTCATGGCTTGGGGTCTCTGGCTTTAGTGTTTGGTTTCGTTAAAAGGCACTTCAAAGTAGTCGCTGCCGGGGTGAACTTCCGGGCCTTCGTCGTCATCGTCGGTGGTTTCGTCTTCGGGCAGCGCCCAGAAAAGCCGGTCCGGAATGACTTGGCCCATGCCGGGACGAAAGCCTTCGTCCAGGCAGCGGTCCAGGTAATGCAGGGCTTCGCTGGCGGCTTCGGGCAGGTCCATGCCCGTGGCCAGCAGGGCGGCCAGGGCGGCCGTCAGGGTGTCGCCCGCGCCCGCAAAAATGGCTTCGATGCGTTCGAATTTTTCGTGGGCAATCACGGTTTCGGGCGAAGCCAGCGCGTTGTCGATGTGTTGTTCGGGCAGTGGCAAGCCTGTGACCAGGGTGAAGGGCACGCCCAGCTCCGAGGCGGCTTTGGCAATGTCGCGCGGTCCGGGGTTGCGTTCGCCTGTCCATTCGGGCAACAGCCAGCGGCGCAAGGTGCTGTGATGCCCCACCAGAACACTGGTTTGGGGCAGCAGCAGTTCCCTGAAAGCGTCTAAATAAGCGTCGATCTTGTCGTCTTCCCACCACGACAAGTTGGGCATGTAGGCCACCACGGGCACACCGTCGTAATCGTCGGCCAGCGCAGCAATCGTGGCCAGGCTCTCCGGGGTACCTACAAAACCGACCTTGATGACTTGCACCGGCACGTCTTCGGCCACGGCCCGTGCTTGGTCGTTGACGGCTTCTTCGTCGAGGGGGTAAAAGTCGGTGATGCTGGTGGTGTCGCGCACATAAGCGCCGGTACAGATGGGCAAGCAATGCGCCCCGACCGAGGCCATGGCCACGGCGTCGCAACTGAGGCCGCCCGCGCCGCTGGGGTCATTGGCATTGAAGGACAGCACACAAGCCAAACTGGCCGATTCTTCTTCGGCGGCGGTGGTTTCGATGTTGGGATTTTCGGGGCTGGAATCGGTCATTAAAAGTCGAATGGCAGGGTCTTCAGACAGTTTTCGGTAGAACGCAATGAGCGGACCGATACAATCAATTCATTCTATTCGACTCTCTGATTGCGATACTGTGATGGAACACAAAACCTGGATGTGCCTGATTTGCGGCTGGATATACGACGAAGCCACCGGCGACCCCGAGCACGGCATTGCGCCCGGCACCAAATGGGAGGACGTGCCTATGAACTGGACTTGTCCCGAGTGCGCGGCCCGTAAAGAAGACTTTGAAATGGTCGCCATCTGATTTGATCCGCCCCTCAAGGGCCTCCAAAGGACTCCCAAAAGGCCCGCAAAGCCGTCTGTCTTCATTCAGACGGCTTTTTCTTGACCACGGCGTATCTGGCCAAGGTTTTGTCGCGGGCTTCGGCGTGATCGACCACTGGGGCAGGGTAGGTTTTGCCAATGACCACCCCCGCTGCTTGAAGTTCTAGGGGTTTGGCCAGCCAGGGGGCGTGCAGGGCTTTGGTGGGTAAATCTGCCAATTCGGGCATGTAACGGCGGATGAATTTGCCCTCGGGATCAAATTTTTCGCTTTGGCTGATCGGGTTGAAGATGCGGAAGTAGGGCTGTGCGTCACAGCCGCTGGAACTGGCCCATTGCCAGCCCCCGTTGTTGGCCGAAAGGTCAAAGTCGTTCAGCTGCTCGGCAAAGTAGCGTTCACCCCAGCGCCAGTCGATGCCCAAGTCTTTCACCAAAAAACTCGCCACCACCATGCGCAGGCGGTTGTGCATGTACCCGGTTTGGTTAATTTGGCGCATGGCCGCGTCCACCAAGGGGTAGCCAGTTCGGGCCTGGCACCAAGCGTCAAACAGTTTGTGGGCATGGGGGCCATGCTCCCAGCGGATGGCGTCGTAGTCTGGTTTGAAGCTTTGGCCGTGGCCGACATGGGCAAAGTTGTGCAGCACTTGCACATAAAAGTCGCGCCAGATCAGCTCGGACAACCACACGTTGGCCCCAGTGCTGCCTGCCAGCATGCGCGGATGCGCCTCACGGGCCAATTGGCGAATGGACACGGTGCCAAAGCGCAAATGCACACTCAAATAGCTGGGGCCTTTGACGGCCGGGAAATTGCGGGTGTCTTCGTACTGGTCTATTCGGCTTAAAAAGTCGTTTAGCAAGGCCTGTGCGCCGGATTCTCCGGTCGGAATCTTCAGATCTTTCAGGTTGGTGGGCTCAAAACCAATGTCTTTCAGACTGGGCACTTCGTGGGCCAAGTCTTCGGGCCGAGGGGCCAAGCGTTTGGCCAAGGGGGCCACCGGATGCTCTTGCAGGTCTTCAGGTGTGATTTTTTTCAACCAGGCGTTTTTGTAAGGCGTAAACACACTGAAAGGGTTGCCCATTTGGGTCAGCACTTCGTTGCGCTCAAACACCACATGGTCCTTGAAGGTGTGCAGCACGATGCCATGGTCCGCCAGATGGCCCCGCACCTGAATGTCGCGGGCCAGCGCCAGGGGTTCGTCGTCGTGGTTGGCAAATACGGCTTGGGCTTGCAGGTGCTGGGCTAATTTGACTATTTTGTCTTTGGCCACACCGTGCCGCACGATCAGGCCAGCTTGGGGGTGGCCCGCCAGTTGGCGCAATTGGGCATCCACCTCGACCAGGGATTCGCGGATGAACTCGACCCGGCGGTCGGCGCGGGGCAGTTTGTCGAGGATCTCGGTGTCAAACACAAAGACCACATGCACCCGCTGACAATGCTTCATGGCTTGGTGCAGTGCAGCATGATCGGTCACTCGCAGGTCGCGTCGCAGCCAGACCAGGCCACAAGAAAAAGGTGTTTCCATCAGGGTTTGCCGGGTTGGATCAAACATTGCGCTTGGGGTCCTGCCTAGAAGGGGCGAGACCGCTAAAATCGGCGCATGACAGATTGTGCCTCCATCGACCTCAAGCATCATTTCCTGATCGCCATGCCCGGGTTGGAAGATGAGACTTTCGCCCGCTCCGTTATATATATGTGCGAGCACAGTTCCCATGGGGCTATGGGCCTGATCATCAATAAGCCTTCGCCCATCAGCATGCGGCTGTTGTTTGACAAGGTGGATTTGCCCTTGCGGCGCGAAGATTTGGTGCAAAACCCGGTCGGCCACGGAGGGCCGGTTCAAACCGAGCGGGGATTTGTGTTGCACGAACCCATGCGCTTGGAGATCCCTCAAGAAGATGGGGCCTCTATTTATGCCTCCACCCTGACGGTGCCCGGGGGGCTGGAGATGACCACTTCGCGCGATGTACTCGAAGCCCTGTCTTCAGGGGCCGGGCCACGCCGGGTGTTGGTGACGCTGGGCTATTCATCCTGGGGCGAGGGGCAACTGGAGTCTGAGTTGGGCGAAAACGCCTGGCTTACGGTACCCGCCTCTGCCGAGGTGATTTTTGATGTGCCCATGGCCGAACGCTATGACCGCGCTCTGGACTTACTGGGCCTTAAAAGCTGGATGCTGTCGCCAGATGCGGGGCACGCATGAGTGGGGTTCCCATGGGTACGGCTGACAGCATGACCACAACCGTGACCACAACCGTTCCTGCAACCGTCCCCCCTTCCCAGCAAACCTTTTTGGCTTTTGACTACGGCCTTAAGCGCACGGGCGTGGCGGTGGGTAACCGACTGATGCGCTCGGCCACCCCGCAAGGCACGATAGCTGCGGAGGGTGATGCCCGGTTTGAGCTGATCGCCAAACGCATTAAAGAGTGGCAGCCCGATGCCTTGGTGATTGGCGTGCCCACGCACCCGGATGGCGGCGAGCACGAAAACACCTTACGCGCCCGCAAATTCGGACGCCAGTTGCGTGGCCGTTTCGGCCTGAATGTGTACGAAGTAGACGAGCGCTACACCACTACCGAAGCCCATTCTTATGGGGCCAAAGATGCCGATGCGGCCGCAGCGGCCATCATTCTTGAACAATTCTTAAGGAGCCTCCCATGAGCGCTTTGGCCCTCAATGCCGAGGCCTTGTACCCGGAATTGCTGCGCGGTGTGCGCGGCTTGTGCAAGGCAGATACCCGTTTGGTCGGCATCACCTCGGGTGGGGCTTGGCTGGCCGAGCGCCTGCAGCGCGACCTGGGTCTCGCGGGTGAGTCCGGCCAAGTGTCGTCGGTCATGCACCGCGATGACTACGCCCAGCGCGGCCTGTCGGCAGGGGGCCAGACACATTTGCCTTTCGAGGTCGATGGGGCCGATATTCTGGTGTTGGACGATGTGCTGTACACCGGGCGCACCATTCGGGCGGTGTTGAACGAAATTTTTGACTACGGGCGTCCGGCCCGCGTGCAACTGGCCGTGCTGGTGGACCGGGGGGGGCGCCAGTTGCCGGTGCAAGCCGATTTTGCGGCGGCCCGGGTGGCTTTGCCCGAGACACAATCGCTGGCGCTGGCCCGCGATGCCTCGGGTGCATTCAGTTTTGAAGTGGAGAACAAGGCCTGAAAAGGTGAAAAAACATGCTCTACAAACGCAACAACCCCCAACTCAATAAAAACGGTGAGCTGATTCACCTGCTCTCCACCGAGGGCCTGTCCAAAGACATCCTGACGCACATTCTGGACACGGCAGCCAGCTTTGTCAGCGTGCAAGAGCGCGAGGTGAAAAAGGTGCCACTTTTGCGTGGCAAAAGTGTTTTTAACTTGTTTTTTGAGAACAGCACCCGCACCCGCACCACCTTCGACATTGCCGCCACGCGCCTGTCGGCTGATGTGTACACGCTGGACATTGCCCGCTCTTCGGCCAGCAAGGGTGAGTCTTTGCTCGACACCATTGCTAACCTGAGTGCCATGGCGGCCGATATTTTTGTGGTGCGCCACAGTGAATCCGGTGCCCCTTACCTGATCGCTCAGCATGTGGCCCCCCATGTGCATGTGGTTAATGCCGGGGACGGGCGTCATGCCCACCCCACCCAGGGCTTGCTGGACATGTACACCATCCGGCATTACAAAAAAGACTTCTCCAACCTCACCGTGGCCATCGTGGGCGATGTGCTGCACTCGCGGGTGGCCCGTTCTGACATTCATGCATTGACCACGCTGGGCTGTGCCGAGGTGCGCGTGGTGGGCCCCAAAACCTTGGTGCCTGCCGACATGGCGCAAATGGGCGTGCGGGTGTTCAACAACCTGGAAGAAGGCATCAAAGGCTGCGATGTGATCATCATGTTGCGCTTGCAAAACGAGCGCATGAGCGGTGCGTTGCTGCCGTCCAGCCAGGAATACTTTGAAAGCTTCGGCCTGACGCCCGAAAAACTGCAACTGGCCAAGCCAGATGCCATCGTCATGCACCCGGGACCGATCAACCGCGGTGTCGAGATCGACTCTGCGGTGGTCGATGGCCAGCAAAGCGTGATCTTGCCGCAGGTGACTTTCGGCATTGCCGTGCGCATGGCGGTGATGAGCATCGTGGCGGGTAATGAGGCGTGAGGAAAGAACCATGAAAATCCTGATCCAAAACGGCCGTGTCATGGACCCTGCCAGCGGCTTCGACCAAAAAGTCGATCTGGCCATTGCCGCCGGGCGCATTGTGGCCATGGGCTCCGCCCCTGCTGGTTTCACGCCCAACCGGGTGATCGACGCCAGCGGGGCCATTGTGGCCCCCGGCTTGGTTGATTTGGCGGCCCGTTTGCGCGAACCCGGGCAAGAACATGCGGGCATGCTCGAGAGCGAAATGGCCGCCGCCGTGGCCGGCGGTGTGACCAGTTTGGTCTGCCCCCCCGACACCGAGCCAGTGCTGGATGAACCCGGACTGGTGGAGATGTTGCGCTACCGTTCCGAAAAACTGCACCTGGCCCGCGTGCTGCCCTTGGGGGCACTCACCGTGGGCCTGAAGGGCGAGGTACTGACCGAAATGGGCCAACTCACGGCTGCGGGTTGCGTAGGTTTCAGTCAGGCCGAGGTGCCGATTCCGAGCACACAAGTGCTGCAACGTGCACTGCAATACGCCAGCACTTTTGGCTACGCCGTTTGGCTGCGTCCGCAAGAGCTGCATTTGGGCAAGGGCGTGGCCGCCAGTGGCCCTCTGGCCACGCGCATGGGCTTGTCAGGCGTGTCGGTGGCAGCCGAAACCATCGCCTTGCACACTATTTTTGAACTGGTGCGCAGCACCCGAACCCGTCTACACCTGTGCCGAATCAGCAGTGCTCAGGGGGTGGAGTTGGTGCGTCAGGCCAAGGCCGAGGGGCTTCCTGTGACGGCTGATGTGAGCATCAATTCACTGCACCTGACCGACACCGACATGGGTTACTTTGACAGCCGAGCCCGCCTGACGCCCGTGTTGCGTCAGCAGCGTGACCGCGATGCGCTGCGTGCAGGTTTGGCCGATGGCACGCTTGACGCGCTGGTTTCCGATCACACCCCGGTTGATGCCGATGCCAAGGCTTTGCCCTTTGCCGAAGCTGAACCCGGTGCCACAGGTCTGGAGCTGTTGTGGAGTCTGGCGCTCAAGTGGGGGCAAGATTCAGGCGTGCCTTTGATGCATGTGCTCTCGCGCATCACCGCCGACCCGGCCCGTTTGCTGGGCACAACGCTGCAAACTTTGCAAGGCTCAGTCGGCCATTTGGCGATCGGGGGCGTGGCCGATGTGTGCATCTTGTCCGACCAAGGCCATTGGCCTGTGAAGCCCGAGGCTTTGCGCAGTCAAGGCAAGAGCACCCCGTTTTCAGGCTACGAGCTGCCCGGCCGCGTACTGACCACCTTGGTTGGTGGGCATGTGGCTTTTGAAGCGTAAGCCCCGAGACTTGAACCCCAAGATCCAAGGCTGAGAGCCAAAACCAAATCCTGAAACAGAAACAGAAACAGAAACAGAACTTGGCTCCTCACTTGTCATTCCCGACCTGATCGGGAATCCATGTCCCAGGCCCCATGACCCGATGCCCTTATTGACCCTTCCCCTGTCATTCCCGACTTGATCGGGAATCCATGACCCCTATGCCCCCATAACGCGATACCCCCATGGACCCCATGACCCCGTTCTTCCCCCCACCCCAAACGAGCCTCAGCACATGAGCACCCTCAAGGCCTTGTGGAAACTCCTGCGTGGTTTGTGGCATGTGCTGGTGGGCATGTGGACGATTTATGTCCGATTTCCCCAATTCAGCCCCGAGCAACGCGAGATGCGGGTGCAGGCCTGGGCCCTTCAATTTCTGGCTTTATGGGACATCCACCTCAAGGTCTTGGGGCGGCCTGTACAAAACGGCCCGGCGCTGATGGTGGCCAACCATATTTCATGGCTGGACATCTCCGTCATTCACGCGGCCCGGCACTGCCGGTTTGTCTCCAAATCTGACATTCGCGATTGGCCTTTGCTGGGCACCCTGGCCACGGGGGCCGGTACGCTTTACATCGAACGGACCAGCCGCAAAGACGCGCTGCGCATGGTCAAGGACATGGCCGAGGCCATGAAAAACGGGGATGTGGTGGCGGTTTTTCCGGAGGGCACCACCAGCGATGGCCGTGATTTGTTGCCCTTTCATGCCAATCTGATCCAGTCTGCGATTTTGGCCGAAGCACCCGTGCAACCGATGTCATTGAAGTTCATCGATGCCCGTAGCGGCGAGCCCAGTTTTGCGCCTTGCTACATTGGCGACGACACCTTGTTGGGCTCGATTTGGCGTACCTTGAAGGCCCCCAAAATCATTGCAGTGGTGCATTTTGGCGAACTGCAGCAGGCTCAAGGACGTGATCGCCGTGCCTGGGCGCATGATTTACACCAGTCTGTAGCCCTGTTGCGAGAAGCCTAGGCTTGATTGGCTTTCAGCAAACGCGCCGGGCGATTTTGTGGATGGGCGACGAGGGGTCGATCGCCATCCATTCATGCAGCATGCCCTGCCGATGCAAGACTTCACCGGTCAACATGGGCCCCGTGTGGTAGGTTAGGTGCATGATCATGGCTGTTTTTTTGGAACAGTTGAGCTTGATTTGAGAGCGTGCGGAGCGATAGGCTTTACCTTGCGCCGTGCTCTGTGGTTTTTTGTAATCCAGCGCACTCCAAACCGTTCTCAGGCCGTCGTCCTGGGTAATGGATTTGGGATCGACGTAAAAAGTCCCTGACTCATCCAAAGCCACAGGCTCCCACTTGGTGTTGGCTTGCGCCCCAAAGCCCAGCAAAAATGCCGAGACCATGACGCAAAGGGTGGCGAATGGACTGGTTTTCATGGGACGAGTCTGATAAATCTCACGAAGCTTGTATGTCGACATCTCATCGATGAATTTGAGCCCTGGTGTGCTCAAAAGTGTAAACAACTTCAGGTTCTGCGGTTGAGCAACTGGGAGGCCAGCACCACCATCGCCTGGCGATAGGCATTGTCTGGCAATTGCATGGCGGCATCGATAGCCCGTTGGGCCTCATTGGCGGCGGCGTTACGGGTGGCTTCCAGTGCACCGGTTTCGCGCACGATGCTCACAATTTCGCTCAAACGATCGACATTGCCAGTCTCGATGGCCTCGCGCACGGTTTGCCTTTGTGCTGCGTTGCCTCGTTGCATGGCCAGAATCAGGGGCAGGGTGGCTTTGCCTTCGCGCAGGTCATCACCCAGGTTTTTGCCCATTTCGGTCGAGTTGCCGTCGTAGTCCAGCACGTCGTCGATGACTTGAAAAGCCGTGCCCAAGGCCTGCCCGTAGTCCGCACAGGCGATTTCTATGGCGGAAGGGCTTTCAGCCAAAACCGCGCCCAAGCGTGCACTGGCTTCAAACAATTTGGCAGTTTTGGAGCGGATGACACGCAAATAGCCTTCTTCATCGAGCGAGGCATCGTGCATGTTCATCAATTGCAACACTTCGCCTTCTGCAATCACATTGGTCGCATCCGCCAATATCTGCATCACGCGCATGCTGTTGGCGTCCATCATCATTTGGAAGGCACGGGAATATAAAAAATCACCCACCAGCACACTGGCCGGGTTGCCAAAGCTTTCGTTGGCAGTGGGTCTGCCGCGGCGAAGGGTGGATTCATCGACCACGTCGTCATGCAGCAGGGTGGCCGTGTGGATAAATTCAACCACCGCCGCCAAGTTGTATTTTTGGGCACCGGAGTATCCCAAAGCGCCGCAAGACAGCAACAACAACACCGGGCGAAGCCTTTTGCCCCCTGCCGAAATGATGTAACGAGCCACTTCGCCCACCAGTGGCACACCGGAATCCAGTCGTTGGGCGATCACCCGATCAACTTCGGCCATATCTGGAGCCACCAACTCTAGGACGGTGGCGGTGTGGTTTTCGGAGGCTGACAACTTGAAGTATCCGGCAGGTTGACCTGGCAGGGCCGAGGCGGTAAGGGGGAATGAATTGGGTTCAATATAAAAGCCGCCTCATTATAGAGACAGCGTTCATTTGCACAGTCCACAACAGCAAGGTCAGCCGCCCGGCTTGCCTGACCCGATCCGCCCGTGCTAAAATCTTGGGTTCCTTGGGGATTAGCCCTTGGAAACTTCCATTCAAAGAGGTCATTTATGTACGCGGTCATAAAAACCGGTGGCAAACAGTATCGTGTTGTCGCTGGCGAAAAAATTAAAGTAGAACAGATTGCTGCGGACGTTGGCCAGGAAATCGTGATTGATCAAGTTTTAGCCGTCGGAACCGGCGCTGAACTCAAGATCGGCACGCCCCTGGTTTCCGGCGCCACAGTCAAAGCCACAGTTTTGGCTCATGGCAAGCACGACAAAGTGCACATCTTCAAGATGCGCCGTCGTAAGCACTATCAGAAACGTCAGGGTCACCGCCAGCAGTTCACAGAACTGCAAATCGGCGCGATCTCTGCCTGAGGAGAATAGGTCATGGCACAGAAAAAAGGCGGCGGCTCTACGCGCAACGGTCGTGATTCCAAGCCAAAGATGCTTGGCGTCAAGGCTTTCGGTGGCGAATTGATCAGCGCAGGCTCGATCATTGTTCGTCAACGTGGTACCAAATTCCATGCTGGCAACAATGTCGGCATTGGCAAAGACCACACTTTGTTTGCCCTGGTTGACGGCCATGTGTCGTTTTCCACCAAAGGTGAGCTCAGCAAGCACATGGTGAACGTGACTCCGGCTGTTTAAGCCTGTCTCGCCCATTGCGAAGAGGAGCCCCGCAAGCCGGGGCTTTTCGCATTTTGGTCCGCTTGTATTTTTGACGGCAGACCCCAAGCTACACTGGAATTCTCATGAAGTTCGTTGACGAAGCCTATATTGATATCTCCGCAGGTGACGGCGGGAACGGCTGCGTCTCGTTCCGCCATGAAAAGTACAAGGAATTCGGTGGGCCCAATGGGGGCGATGGTGGTCGCGGTGGACATGTATTCGCGTTTGCCGACATAAATTTGAATACTTTGGTGGACTACCGTTACTCGCGTCGCCACGATGCCAAGCGGGGCCAACACGGCATGGGCTCCGACATGTTCGGGGCTGCCGGAGACGATGTCATCCTCAAAATGCCTGTGGGCACCATCATCACCGACGCTGAAACTGGTGAAGTACTTTATGAATTGCTGGTGCCTGGCGAAACCATCATGATTGCCAAAGGCGGCGACGGTGGTTTCGGCAATATGCGCTTCAAAAGTGCCATCAACCGTGCGCCACGCCAGAAAACACCCGGTTGGCTGGGTGAAAAGAAAGAACTCAAGCTGGAGCTGAAAGTGCTGGCCGATGTGGGCTTGCTGGGCATGCCCAACGCCGGCAAGTCGACTTTCATTGCGGCTGTCTCCAACGCACGCCCCAAGATTGCCGACTATCCCTTCACCACTTTGCACCCCAATCTGGGCGTGGTCCGTGTAGGGCCTGAGCAAAGCTTTGTGGTGGCCGACGTGCCGGGCCTGATCGAGGGTGCTTCTGAAGGTGCTGGTTTGGGTCATCTGTTTTTGCGCCATCTGCAACGCACCCGTTTGTTGCTGCATGTGGTCGACTTTGCACCGTTTGACGAAAACGTGGATCCGGTGCAACAGGCCAAGGCCATCGTGGCCGAGCTTAAAAAATACGATCCGGGACTCTACAACAAGCCCCGCTGGTTGGTGCTCAATAAACTGGACATGGTGCCCGCCGAAGAGCGTGAGGCCCGTGTCAAGGACTTCATTAAGCGCATGCGCTACAAGGGTCCGGTTTTTCAGATCTCGGCATTGACCCGTGAAGGTTGTGAGCCTTTGATCAAGGAAATCTACAAGCACATCAGGGCCCAGCAAATCATTGAGCAAGGCCCAGTGGACATTGATCCCCGTTTCAAAGAGCAAGACAAACCCCAGGAGCCAGATGCCGAAGATCCCCGCTTTAAGGCATTGCCCTCCGAGTAACTCGGCCCTTTGCCCAGCCTTAGTGATGGGCTAACAAAAGCAAAAATACATTCAAAAATGACCACCCCAGCCGTATCCACTGTTTTGCGAGACGCGCGCCGCATCGTTGTCAAAGTGGGCTCCAGCCTGGTGACCAACGAAGGGCGTGGCCTCGATGAGGGCGCGATTGGCGAATGGTGCCGCCAAATGGCCTTGCTCAGCGCACAGGGCAAAGAGGTCGTCATGGTCTCCAGCGGGGCCATTGCCGAAGGCATGAAGCGTTTGGGCTGGACCACCCGACCCAGCGAGGTGCCCGCCTTGCAAGCTGCGGCAGCTGTGGGGCAGATGGGCTTGGCGCAAATGTACGAAACCAAGTTGCGTGAAAACGGCATGGGCAGCGCCCAGGTGTTGCTCACGCATGCCGATTTGGCCGACCGCGAACGCTACCTCAATGCCCGTTCTACCCTGCTCACTTTGTTACAACACCGTGTGCTGCCCGTCATCAATGAAAACGACACGGTGGTGAATGACGAGATCAAGTTCGGGGACAACGACACCTTGGGTGCTTTGGTGGCCAACCTGATTGAGGCCGATGTCCTGGTCATCCTGACCGATCAAAAAGGCCTTTACACCGCTGACCCACGCAAAGACCCTGCGGCTACTTTTGTGCACGAAGCCTTTGCGGGAGACCCAGCACTCGAGGCCATGGCGGGCGGGGCGGGTTCCAGTATTGGGCGGGGCGGCATGATCACCAAAATTTTGGCGGCCAAAAGGGCGGCGGGTTCCGGTGCTTCCACGGTGATTGCTTGGGGCCGTGAGCCCGATGCCCTGCTGCGTTTGTTTCAGGGTGACAACATGGGCACCTTTCTGGTCGCCCAAACCGCTAAACAACAAGCCCGCAAGCAATGGATGGCTGACCACCTGCAACTGCGTGGCTCGGTCACGGTGGATGCTGGGGCTGCCCACAAAGTGCTGACCGAAGGTAAGAGCCTGCTACCCATCGGCATGAATGGTGTGACAGGTGATTTTGTGCGCGGAGATGTGATTGCCATTCGGGACCAGCAGGGCTTGGAAATCGCCCGTGGGCTGGCCAATTACGCCAGCGCCGAGGCGCGGTTGCTGTGCCGCAAACCCTCACACGAATATGAGGCCTTGCTGGGCTACACCGCGGAGCCCGAGATGGTGCACCGCGACAACATGATCCTTACCCGCTGAAAAATGGCTGATTGATCGGCAGGCCTCGCCGGATGGATCAGCCTTGCGGGTTAGGGTCGAAGCTGGCCCCTGGTGGCAACTCCATGTGCATGGGGACCTGCATGTCGATGGGGCCACTTTCCAAGTCTGAGCCATCGCGAGTGCCTCGGGAGCCGCCACGTAAATAGCGGTTTTGACGCTCATTGCGCGGTAAAAAACGGGCCAGCTCGGTGAGCGCCATTTCGTAGACGCCGCGCTTGAACTCCACCACCACATCCAGCGGCACCCAATAATCGTTCCAACGCCAAGCGTCGAATTCGGGATGGTCTGTGGCGCGCAGGTTCAAATTGTGGTCGTGAGTGACCAATTGCAGTAAGTACCAGATTTGTTTCTGGCCTTTATAGAAGCCGCGAGCATCCCTACGGATGAAGCGGTCCGGCACCTCATAGCGCAACCAGTCACGGGTTCGGGCAACGATGCGCACATGTTCCGGTTGGAGTCCCACTTCTTCGTGCAATTCGCGGAACATGGCTTGTTCAGGACTTTCACCCCGATCGATGCCACCTTGCGGAAACTGCCAACTGTGGGTCCGAATGCGTTTGCCCCAGAAAACCTGGTTTTTCTGGTTGAGCAGAATGATGCCGACGTTCGGCCTAAAGCCTTCACGGTCAAGCATAATCAACCTCAAATCTTAAAATTGGTTCCATTATGCACGGCGCACCGCCGCATGCTCTTGGATGTTTCCCTGATACCCCTGACGAGTTAGCCTGCTGCGATGAAAGCCTCCCAATTTCTTATTTCCACCCTCAAAGAAGCCCCTGCCGATGCCGAAGTCGTCAGCCACAAACTGATGACTCGTGCGGGATTGATCAAAAAATTAGGCGCTGGCATATACAACTACATGCCCATGGGCTTGCGCGTGATCCGCAAGGTAGAGGCCATTGTCCGCGAGGAAATGAACCGTGCGGGGGCCATCGAAATGACCATGCCCGTGGTCCAGCCAGCCGAGCTTTGGCAGGAAACCGGGCGTTTTGAGAAGATGGGCCCCGAGCTGCTGCGCATCAAGGACCGCCATGGCCGCGATTTTGTAATTCAGCCCACCAGCGAAGAAGTGGTGACTGATGTGGTGCGCCAAGAAGTGCGCAGCTACAAGCAGATGCCAAAGAATTTTTACCAAATTCAGATCAAATTTCGGGACGAGCGCCGCCCCCGTTTTGGTCTGATGCGTGGCCGTGAATTCACCATGAAAGACGCTTACAGCTTTGACCGCGACGTGGTCAGCGCCAAGGCCAGTTACCAGATCATGGCCGAAGCCTATCGCAAGATTTTTGACCGTTTTGGCTTGACCTACCGCGCCGTGGCCGCCGACAGCGGGGCCATCGGGGGCGACTTGAGCGAAGAGTTTCAGGTGATTGCAGCCACCGGCGAAGACGCCATCGTCTATTGCCCCACCAGCAGTTATGCCGCCAACATGGAAAAAGCCGAGGCATTGGCCCCCAGCCAAACCCGTGCAGCGCCATCGCAGCCACTCACCAACACACCGACCCCTGGCAAAAGCACTTGCGCCGCCGTGGCCGAATTCTTGAATTTGCCACTGTCCCGCACCATCAAGTCCTTGGTGTTGGCCACCGACACCCTGAACGAGCAGGGCGAGATCGCAAAATCGCAAGTCTGGCTGTTGATGCTGCGCGGCGACCACGACATGAACGAGGTCAAAGTGGGCAAGTTGCCTGGCATGGAAGGCGGGTTTCGCTTTGCCACCCTGCCCGAAATTGATGACCACTTTGGCTGCAAGCCAGGTTACCTTGGCCCCGTTAACCTGAAAAAACCGGTTCATATCGTGGCCGACCGCGAAGTGGCGGTCATGTCTGACTGGATTTGCGGCGCCAACGAGCTTGACTTCCACCTCACGGGTGTGAACTGGGGCCGTGACCTGCCCGAGCCCGCCTTGGTGGCTGATATTCGCAACGTGGTGGCGGGCGACAAGTCGCCCGACGGGCAGGGCGAATTGGCCATTGAGCGCGGCATCGAAGTGGGCCATGTGTTCTATTTGGGCACCAAATACTCCAAGGCCATGAACGCCACTTTTCTGGATGAAAACGGCAAGCCTCAATTCTTGGAAATGGGTTGCTACGGCATTGGCATTACCCGTCTGCCAGCCGCGGCCATTGAGCAAAACCATGACGATCGCGGCATCATATGGCCCGATGCGATTGCGCCGTTTACCGTGGTGCTGTGCCCCATCGGTATGGACCGCAGCCCCGAAGTGAAGGCCGCCGCCGAGCAACTTTATGCCGACCTGTTGGCGGCCGGGGTCGATGTGATTCTGGACGACCGAGGCGAACGCCCCGGAGCCATGTTTGCCGATTGGGAACTGATCGGGGTGCCGCACCGGGTGACCCTGGGTGACCGGGGCCTGAAAGAAGGTCAGGTGGAATACCAACACCGCCGCGATCCGGAGGCCACCAAGATCGGGGTGGCCGACATTCTGGCGCACCTCACAAGCCGCATCACTGCCTGATTCGTGTCGGGTTCATTTCAGAGCCGCCATGCCCGCGTGCCCAAAGCCCAATGCCCGCCGTCAAACGTTGCGACGTCTGACAGCCGGGGCCTTGACGGGTGGGCTGGCCATCTTGCCTTTTGACCCCGCCCTAGCCGGGGCGCAAATAGAAGAACAGATGTCCCATTCTGTGCGCTCAGCCCTGAGCGCGGCCGTCTCCAAGGCCGCCCCACCCGAGCCGGTTTTTGTCAAAGCAAGCGATAAACAACTTTATGCGCGTTGGCTAGAGGCCAGCAGTCAGCGTTTAGCGCGTTATCAAAGTAACCCTGTTGAGCGACAAGAATTTTTGCAAACGCTCTGGTACGAAGCCCGACGCGCCGGGCTGTCTTTGTCTCTGGTTCTGGGCTTGGTGCAGGTAGAAAGCGCCTTTCGAAAGCACGCGGTCAGCAGCGCGGGTGCGCTGGGTTACATGCAAGTCATGCCCTTTTGGGTCAGCACCCTTGGCGACGGCATAGTCAGTCGGTTATTTCATATGCAGACCAATTTGCGATTCGGCTGCGTCATATTGCGCCATTACCTGGACCGCGAACGTGGTGATTTGTTGATGGGCTTGGGGCGATACAACGGATCAAGAGGGCAATCTGCCTATCCAAATTCGGTGCTGGCGGCGCAACGCCTTTGGTTGCAAGTGACCGATTGACGCCACTGGATGGGCCGTGTCGGTTCGTGTGGGGTCATTCAGTCACGGGTGGCGTGGCGCTGCACGCAGGCGATATAGGCCTCGCCATCGGGCATGCGTCCGGCGCGTTGGCTCTCAAAAATCATGCGGCCCAAGCAGTCCATGGTCTGGTGATGCGCATTGTGCAGCGAATTCAGTTTGTGGGTCAGCAACTCCACCGCCTGCCGGATGCCCCGGGGTTGGTCAATGCTGCACTGCTCACTGACCGACAAGTGCATGGACAAATGCAGGAACGGGTTTTCTTTGGCCGGATCGGCGTTCAGCATGCTGGCCAAAGCCGCATCGACATCGGCCAACTCGGCATGGTATTCGGGGTGTTCGTCGATCCACTGGCTGACCAGCATTTCCATGGGTTCCAGCGGGGCTGCGGTTTTGGCCTTGGCATAAACACCGCAAAAAAAGCGCCGGACATCGGCTTGAGAAGGTTGAATCAGCATAGGAGAGATTTTCTCTCATGTTCATCTGTTAGCCTTCTTGTGTGCGGCGTTTTGCCTAGCAACTTGCGGCCAAGCGAGCCCTTTTTGGCTGCACCCGCCCGCCTTTGGACTGATAAAACCCAGAAATCAAGCCCACAAATTGGCAAAACATGCAATAAAATGCATAAAACTCACCCATTGGAAATACGAACATGAACCAAGCCTACATTTGCGATGCCATCCGAACCCCATTTGGCCGTTACGGCGGCGCGCTGTCCGGCGTGCGTACGGACGATTTGGGGGCTGTGCCCCTGAAAGCCCTGATGGCCCGCAACCCGAATGTGGACTGGGCGGCCGTGACCGACGTGTTGTATGGCTGCGCCAACCAGGCAGGCGAAGACAACCGCAACGTGGCCCACATGAGCAGCTTGCTGGCGGGTCTGCCCATTGACGTGCCGGGTGGCACCCTCAACCGCCTGTGCGGTTCGGGTCTCGATGCCGTGGGCACTGCGGCCCGCGCCATCAAGGCCGGTGAAGCCGGGTTGATGATTGCTGGCGGGGTCGAAAGCATGAGCCGCGCCCCCTTCGTCATGCCCAAAGCCGAAAGCGCCTTCAGCCGCGCCAACGCGGTGTACGACACCACCATTGGCTGGCGCTTTGTGAACAAACTGATGAAAGCCCAATACGGTGTGGATTCGATGCCCGAAACAGCTGAAAACGTGGCCGTCGACTTCAAAATCGAACGTGAAGCACAAGACCTGATGGCCTACAACAGCCAGTTGCGTGCCTTGGCAGCCATCAAGGCCGGACAATTTGCACGCGAAATTGTTGGCGTCAGCATTCCCCAGAAAAAGGGCGACGCATTGCTGGTGGACACCGACGAACATCCGCGTGAAACCACCCTGGAGGCATTGGCCAAGCTCAAAGGCGTGGTGCGCCCCGAAGGCAGTGTGACCGCAGGCAACGCCAGTGGCGTGAACGACGGGTCTTGTGCCTTGCTTTTGGCCGATGAGGCCAGCGCCGCCAAGCACGGCCTGACGCCCAAGGCCCGTGTGGTCGGCATGGCCACTGCAGGTGTGGCTCCTCGCATCATGGGCATTGGCCCTGCGCCGGCCACCCTCAAAGTGCTGGCCCAAACCGGCCTCTCGCTGGACCAAATGGACGTGATCGAGTTGAACGAAGCCTTTGCCGCACAAGGCCTGGCCGTGTTGCGCATGTTGGGCCTGAAAGACGACGACGCCCGAGTCAACGCTTGGGGTGGCGCCATTGCTCTGGGTCACCCACTGGGGGCCTCAGGCGCGCGATTGGTCACCACCGCCCTCAACCGTTTGCAGCACACCTCGGGCCGATACGCGCTGTGCACCATGTGCATTGGCGTGGGTCAGGGCATTGCGCTGATCATCGAGCGGATTTAATTCTGCAGCCTCTTGCAGCTCCTTGTAGCCCACTGGCAACAGCCCCTTCGGGGGCTTTTTTTGTGCCTGAAATTGCTCTAAGCCCTGCAAATCGATCGGGGGTCCACGCCCTGTCACCCCCGACGTGATCGGGGGTCCACGCCCTGTCACCCCCGACATGATCGGGGGTCCACGCCCTTTCACCCCCGACGTGATCGGGGGTCCACGCCCTGTCACCCCCGACGTGATCGGGGGTCCACGCCCTGTCACCCCCGACCTGATCGGGGGTCCATGTCTTCGGCTGCGATGGATACCCGGTCAGGCCGGGTATGACAGATGGTTTTGCCACCCATATCCTGACATCAAATAGCAGGTTAAATCAGTGTGACACTCAGTTTTAATCTGAATAAAAATTAACTTCATTCAGTAATAATCTGCCCATATTTCGGGCCATTGAAAAGTATTTTCAAGCCCGCAGTGGTCCTGATGACAGACGGCTAAAAGCCTGTCGTGCAGTTTTGTTTATTTGAATCCCCTGGAGTTGTTAATGGAAACCATTGCCCCCCTATGGCTTTGGGCTACGTTTGTAGCCATCGTGCTGGTGTCACTGTTTGTGGATTTCGTGGTGCTCAAAAAGCAAGGCAGCCATGAAATCGGTGTCAAAGAGGCGCTCAACTGGTCTCTGATCTGGATCGCGCTGAGTTTCCTGTTCAACGGCCTGTTTTGGTGGGCCATCAAGGACACGACCGGATCGGTGGAGCTGGCGAACACCAAGTCGCTGGAATTCCTGACCGGCTATTTGATCGAAAAATCTCTGGCGGTCGACAATATCTTTGTCTTCTTGATGGTGTTCACTTATTTTGCGGTGCCTTCCCATTTTCAGAAACGGGTGTTGATGATCGGCATCATCGGGGCCATCGTGTTGCGCACCGTCATGATCTTGGTTGGCGGCTGGTTGTTGGCCGAGTTCCACTGGGTCTTGTACGTGTTTGGCGCCTTCCTGATTCTGACGGGCGTCAAGATGTGGTGGGCCGCAGGCAAAGAGCCCGATCTGGACGACAACCCGGCGCTCAAGTTGTTGCGCAAAATCTTGCCCGTCAGCAAAAACTACGATGGCGAAAAATTCTGGACCGTGGAAAACGGCCAGAAAATTGCCACCCCCTTGTTCATGGTGATCTGCCTGATCGCACTGACCGACGTGATTTTTGCGGTCGACTCCATCCCCGCGATCTTCGCCATCACCAGCGACCCTTTCATTGTGTTGACCAGCAACGTGTTTGCCATCTTGGGTCTGCGTGCCATGTATTTTTTGTTGGCGGCTGTGGCCAACAAGTTCCACCTGCTGAACTACGGCCTGGCCGTGATTCTGGTCTTTATCGGAACCAAGATGTGCCTGATCGACGTCTTCAAGATCCCTGTGGGCATCTCGCTGGGCGTGGTGGTGGGCATTTTGGCGGCAACCATGTTGCTCAGCGTTCGCTCTGCCAAGGCTTAAAACTCAAGATACCGCGGAAGCTTGCAACAAACGCTGCACCAGCGGATGTTGCACCTTCTTTTCAGTGCCAATGGCGAAGTAGTGTTCTTTGACCGCGCCGCACGGCCCCAAACGCTGCACATCGTAATGCGCCAGCAACTCGTCGTGTACCCATTCGGCGGCCGGGAAAACGCCCATGCCACTCTCGCCAAAGGTTTTGAGCAAGGCGCTGTCCTCAAACTCGCCCACAATGCGCGGCTGCACGGCCAGATGCTCAAACCAATGGTCAATACGGGTGCGCACGGCGGCATGCCCGGTGGGTAACAGCACGGGCACATCGGCCAAACTGGCGGGAAATTTGTTTTGAGCCTGCTGCACCAAAGCCGCGCTGCCATACCAAGACACGGCCGTCGAACCCAGCGCATGGTTGTAAAGCTTGATGTTGGCATTGGCGGGGGCGGGTCGGTCAGACAAAACCACATCCAGGCGGTGCAGGGCCAGGTCGCCCAGCAAATCATCGAACTCGGCTTCGTGGCACAGCAGGCGCAAATTGGGCTCGGACAGGGCGGGTTGCAGCAAGCGACGCACCACCAGTTTGGGCAAACCATCTGAAATGCCCACTGCCAAGCGCACGGTGGGGGAGCTGACGGCATCGCGCACCTTGGCGGGCAGCATTTCACCCAACTGAAAAATCTGATCGGCCTGCTGCATCGCGGCCAGTCCGGCATCGGTCAACACCAGGCCCCGGCCTGCAGGCTTGAGCAAGGCGTATCCCAGCGAACGCTCCAACTCGCGTACCTGAGCGCTCACGGTCTGCACGGCCATGTCCAGTTTGTCTGCAGCCCGGGTAATGCCGCCTTCTTTGGCCACCACCCAAAAGTAATAAAGATGCTTGTAGTTGAACGTGCTTGCCATGGTCAGATTTTTGTAGAGGATAAATCAGAAATTATCTGCTTTTTAAATAGGTGTTGGGTGGTTATGGTGTCATTGGCTTTTAAAAAAGCCTGAACTGAAAACTTCCCCACATCTGCACAAGTGAGCGCTCCGATGCCAATGCTTCAGTTGGCGTTCAGGGCGGTCAGCAAAACTCGGGCTTGAAATCACTGAACGGTTGAACCGCATGTTGCGTTTGTCCAAATTCAAAGGAATCACCATGAAATGCCCCACCTGCACCGACACCCCCTTGGTCATGGCCGAACGCCAGGGTGTAGAAATTGATTACTGCCCGGCTTGCCGAGGCATTTGGCTGGACCGTGGCGAACTGGACAAACTGTTGGACCGCGCATTGGCTGCCGCCAGCCCGGCCCAAGTCCAGTCCGTCCAGCCAGCGCCACATGCCCAAAACACGTCGCCACCCTCGGACTACCGGGACGGGCGTTTTGGCTACAACGATCGCGATCACTACAAGCGAAAAAAATCGTGGCTCCACGAAATCTTTGATTGAGCCTTTAAAACCCCCATGAGCAGCTTCACCGATCCGGCCATCTTGTTCTTTGTTTTTGGCATGTTGGCCGGAACCTTGAAGTCCAATCTGGAAATCCCCCAACCCATTTCCCGCTTTTTATCGCTCTATTTGCTCATGGCGCTGGGCCTGAAAGGTGGCTTCGCGTTGGCCCAATCGGGCCTGAACACCGATGTGGTCATCAGCCTGGGTGCTGCGCTTGGCATGGCCTTGGTCGTGCCCCTGATCGGCTACGCGGTATTGCGCCGTTTTTTGTCCGGCTTTGATGCCGCCGCCATTGCCGCCACTTATGGTTCGGTCAGCGCGGTCACTTTCATCACGGCTTCGCAGCACCTGGACAACCATGGGGTGGCCTTTGGCGGGCACATGGCGGCGGCGATGGCCCTGATGGAGTCTCCTGCCATTGTGTTTGCCGTGGTCATGGCCAACCATGTTCGCCGCCGCGTGGCCACCAGCCCGACCGATGCCAGTGTGGGGGCCAATACCGTGCAGGGCAATCCGCCACTGGGCCGCATCCTGCACGAGGCGCTGACCGATGGGGCGCAATTGCTGTTGCTGGGGGCCATGCTGATTGGCCTGTTGACGGGCGAGTCGGGTCAGTCGGCCATGAAACCCTTTTCGGTGGACTTGTTCAAAGGCATGTTGGCCTTCTTTCTACTGGACATGGGGCTGCTGGCCGCCCGCAACATGGGCCAGTTAAAAGGGCAGTCGCCCTGGCTGGTGGTGTATGCCGTGCTGGGGCCATTGCTGCATGCGGGGCTGGCACTGTTGTTGGCTTGGGGCCTGAACATGTCGGTCGGCAATGCCGCCTTGTTGATGGTGCTCTCGGCCAGCGCCTCTTATATAGCGGTGCCTGCTGTCATTCGGCACGCCATCCCAGAAGCCAGTCCATCGCTGTACTTCGGCATGTCTTTGGGGCTGACCTTTCCCTTCAACATCTTGCTGGGTATTCCGTTGTACTTGCATCTGGCGCAGCGGGTCTTGGCCGGGGGTTGAGCCAGCCGCTTTCAGCCTGATTTCACCCGCACACCCCCCACAACGCCTGCCACCAACAGCGCAATGCCGGCCAGCGTGAGGGGTTCGGGCCACTGACCGCGCAGCCAAAAGGCGTAGCTTAGGGCGGCCAGGGTTTCAAAAACAATCAGTTGCCCTGCCAAAGCCGTGGGCAGGCGTTGGCTGGCAGCGTTCCAGCACAAGGTGCCCAGCCAAGAAGCAAACAGGCCAATGGCCACCATCAGGCCCACAAATTCCATTGGGCGGGGCCCTAAAGGCATGGGCATGGGGTCTTGCACGGTGGCCGACCACAACCAAAACCCGGCATAACCCAACAGCGCCAGGGGCAGGGTGGCCAGACCTTGCGCGGTGGCCCACACGCGCGAATTGCGCTCGGGGTGGCCGCGCAGCCAATCGGCATTTTTAAGCGGATACCAAGTCCAGCAGACCACCGCACCCACAGCCAAAGCCGCACCCGTCAGGTAGCGTGAGGTGTCGGCTTGTGGGTCTTGCACCAGAGCGGCCCATTCCACATGGTTCACGCAAGCAATGCCCAGCAAGATCAGGCCCAGCGGCGGTGCAAGCTTGAGCCACGGAAAATGCCCATCGCGTTGGTGGTTGAACACGTTGGCTGCCACGGCAATCACCACCGGCAGCGTGCCAATGATCATGGTGGGCAGCGCCCCGCCTGCGCGCTGAATGGCGCTGGCCAAAAACAAGTAATACAGCACATTGCCAATGGCCGCCAGCTTGAGCGCGGCCAGCCAGTCGGCACGGTTCAGGCGTTTGATCTCTGCCCGGTCCACGATGGCCAGTGGCAGCGCAATCAGGCCAAAAGCCAGGTATCGGCCAAAGGTTTGCAGCGCGGCCGGGTACTCGGGTAACAACAACGGGCCGACAAACACCAGGCCCCACATCATCCCGGCAGCCAGGGCGAACAACACCCCGCTCAACATGTGGGAGCTTTGCAGCAGGGGAAATACAAGGGGGGCATCAGGCGCGCCAGGCAGGCAACTGCCAATTACGCCAAAGCCCCAAGGCCCGCAGACCCACCGTCACGATCAGGCAAGCCAGCAGGGCCAGCCAACCTGGCGCATCCACCGACCACAGCCCCACATAAGTCCAGCCCCCCGCAAACGCACACACCGCATAGGGGCGGTGGTCTTTGAAGGCTGTGGGAATTTCGTTGCACACCATGTCGCGCAGCACGCCACCAAACACCCCGGTGATCAAACCCATCAACACCGCCACTACGCTGGGCATGTGTGCATTCAGCGCATGGTGCACCCCGGTGGCGGTAAACAGTCCCAACCCCAGCGCATCGGGCCAGAGAATGGCTTTTTCGGTCACCTCAAAATGCCGCTGGCGCATGAATACCATGGCCAGCACGCACAAAGCCAACACGCCCCAAAGCATTTCGGTGTGCTGCACCCAAAAGAACGGGCGTTGATCCAGCAACAAGTCGCGCAGCGTGCCACCCCCAAAAGCGGCCAAAAACGCCACCACACACACGCCCACCGCATCAAGCTTTTTGCGCGCCGCCTCCATCAGGCCCGACAAAGCAAAGGCCAAAGTGGCCGACAACTCGACCAGCACACGCAGGGTGTCACCCCAAGATTGAATTCCGTACATGGCTGGGATTATCGGGGGAGATGCGGGCGGGGCTGTAGTCGGGCATGACAGTGGGGTTAGTCGGGCATAGCCGTTGGTTTAGCCGGGCATGACAGCGGGTTTAGCCGGGCATGACAGCGGGTTTAGCCAGGCATGACAGCGGGTTTAGCCAGGCATGACAGCGGGTCTTGTCGGACGTGACCTCCGAAACTGTCACCCCCGACTTGATCGGGGGTCCATGACTTCGGCGGCGATGGATGCCCGATCAGGCCGGGCATGACAGCGGGTTTGGTCGGACATGACCTCCGAAACTGTCACCCCCGACTTGATCGGGGGTCCATGACTTCGGCTGCGATGGATGCCCGATCAGGTCGGGCATGACAAGGGGCTAGTCGGGCATGACCTTCGCAACCGTCACCCCCGACTCGATCGGGGGTCCATGACTTCGGCGGGGATGGATGCCCGATCAGGTCGGGCATGACAAGGGGCTAGTCGGGCACGACAAGGGGCTAGTCGGGCACGACAGGGGGGCTAGCCAAGCACGACAACAGTTAAAACCAGCCAAGCAACTGACTCATCAAGCTAGCCACTGCTTTCTGTAACGGCCTTGGGCGTCGTGGTCTTGGGTTTGTTTGGTGGGGTTGAAGCGTCGGCCTGCACGGGGGTCGGTGCCGCGACCACTGATATAGAGCCAATTGCCTTGGTTGCTGTAGATGTCGAAGTCGATAAGTTGCGATTCGAACCAAGCTGCGCCTGCCCGCCAGTCGCACGACAAGTCGTGCACCAGGTAGCTGGCCACGATTTGTCGCATGCGGTTGCTGGTGAAGCCCGTGCTGGCCAATTCGAGCATGCCGGCATCCACAATGGGTTCTCCGGTGTTGCCGTCGCACCAGCGCTGAAAGTCTTTGGGGAAATGCTTGGGGCGGGGCAGGCTTGACAGGCCCCGCGCCGCATAGAGTTGGCGGCCGTGTTGCAGGTGCAAAAACCTGAAGTTGTCGCGCCACAGCAGTTCAAACCACAACCAATAAGTGCCGTCGTTGGCGCCGTGTTGTTGTTCGTAGGCGTGCAGCGCCGCCCACACGGTGCGCGCCGACACCGCACCCGTGGCCAGCCCGGGCGACCAATGGCTGCTGGTGTGCAGGCCCTGCAAAGCGTTGCGGGTTTGCTTGTAGCGGTCGGGCCAGGGCGGGGTCAGGTAGCTTTGCAGATGGGCCAAAGCGTGGCTTTGACCGCCTTTGAAGTGGCTGTGTTCGTCGTCTTTTAGAGGGCGGGTGCGCAATTCAGTGCGTAAATCACGGGCCACCTCATGAGCAATGTCATCGTCCAAGCCCAGCAAGGCCCAGGGGCTTTCGCGCCACCCCGGCATTTCTTTCGGCAGGGGCATCACGTCGGGCGCAGGCGGCAGCGTGCGGGGCGCAGCCAATGGGGGCAGGGGTTGCAGGCCTGCCGCTTCAATGCGTTGGCGAAACGTGGTGAAGATTTGCGGCATGTCGGCCACCGCAAAGGGTAGGGCATCGGGTGCCAGCAGGCTGGACTGCCACACGGTGTGCAGCGTCAGCCCCGCATCGCGCAGGCCCTGCACCTCGGCTTTTTCTTCGGGGGCGGCAATTTCTTCGGCGTAAATGGCGCTGGCGTTCAAGCGCAGGGCCAGGGTACTCAAGACCTCGTGGGCCTGGCCCTGAAATAAAACTAAGTTTTGGCCCAAGACTTGCAAAGAGGCGCTGAGGTCTTGCAGGGTTTCGGCCAAAAAGCGCCTGCGGTGCGGGCCCATGCGCCTGAACCCCCAGGCGGTGTTGTCGTCTTGTGCCGGGTCGTGCACATACACCAACAGCAGGCGTTGGCCATGGCGTTCGGCGTGTGCCACGGCCTGCTGCAAGGCGGATTGGTCTTGCAGGCGCAAGTCGTTTCTGAACCAAAAGATGACGCTGTGCATGGGTTTAAAAGTCAAAGCCCAGCTGATTGCTCGGTGGGGTGGTGGTGGATGCTTTGGCCTTGGATGCCGTTTTTCGGCGCGAAGTGCCCGTGGATGTACCGCCCTGTCCGCTGAGTCCCCGGCGCGAAGCGTGTTGCTCGACCACCGCCTTTTTGCCCGCCCTGACATCCGGTTGCGCCCGGCGGGCGTGCAGTGCGGCTTTGGCGGTGCGCGTGGCCTGGGCCAAGTCCACCACGGGCTGGGGAATCTCCAGCCCCACGGTCAGGCCGCAATGGCGCTGAACCTCGGGGGGCATGAGCCACGGCTCAAACAGCCAGGTGTCGGGCACACGCCGCATGTGGGGCAGCCAGCGGCGCACAAAAATGCCTTTGGGGTCGTGGTCTTGCGCTTGCTTTACCGGGTTGTAAACCCGGGTGGTGTTGATGCCCGTGGTGCCCGATTGCATTTGCAGTTGGCTCCAGTGAATGCCCGGTTCGTAATCCAGAAATTGGGTGGCCAGCCATTGGCCCACGCGCTGCCAGTGCAGCCACAAGGGGTAGGCGGCTACCGACACCAGCATGGCCCGCATCCGAAAGTTGAGCCAGCCTGTCTCGCGCAGCATGACCACGCAGGCATCGACCATGGGCCAGCCCGTGCGGGCCGAGGTCAGGGCCTCAAAGTGTGCGGGGTTCCAGTCGTCTTCACGCAGTCCGTCGTAACCCCGGTGCATGTTGCGCCATTCGATTTCGGGCTCGCTCTCTAGCTTTTGAATAAAGTGGCAATGCCAATACAAGCGGCTCATGAAACCGACCAAACCCGCACGGTGTCGGCCTGCTTGTGGCGGCAGCGCATCCAGCGTGGCGCGGGTGCTTTGCACCACTTCGCGCAGGCTGATGCAGCCCCAGGTCAGATAGGCCGAGAGGCGAGAGCACGCATCGGGCGATGACAGGGGCGACGAGATGCCGCCCCGGTACCCCAGCGCACGGGCGTTCAAAAAACTGTGCAGCGTGTTCAGCGCTTCAGTGCGCCCACCCCGCTGGCGTTGGGCGGGGTTGTGTTGCAGGCTCTCGGGCGCGGCGAGTGTGGCCAGCTCGGCCAGAGCGGGTGAAGGTGGGGTTGCAAAAAACCGCAGCGAGGGCAACACCGCTTGCGGCTCGGCCATGTGGGTTTCCCAGCGGCCTTGCCAGGTGTTGCGGTTTTTCAGGCGGCGCACCACGCCAAATTGCGCCCATTCAGTCCACCCTAGGCCCTGACCACGGCACCAGTCCGCCACCGCTAAATCACGCTTGTAGGTGAAGTCGTTGCCGGTTTCCATGTGCGAGACCAGTTCGGAAAACGGCGCTTGTTGGTGCAAGGCGGCCAACACTTGCACCGCAGGCCCGGTGTGCACTTGCAAGCCCCCGCCCAGCGCCTGCAAGCTTTGGTGCAACTCGGCCAAAGATTCACGCACAAATTCAAAGTGCTGCAAAGCGGCATCGGGCTGCGCCCACAAATCAGGCTCCACGATGTACAAGCACAGCACGGGCCCTTGGCTTGCGGCATGCGCCAAGGCTGCATGGTCATGCAGACGCAGGTCGCGCTTGAACCAAACCACGCGGTAAGTCAAAGCCAAGACCCTTGTTTTTTTCCGGCTAACCAACCCGCCATGTTGTATCGGTCCTCTTGAATGGGCACACAGTTCAACAGCGACTGGGGCAAATCGGGGGCCTGTTGGCGCAAGTAACGCCTGACAAAATCGGCCACTTGCCAAGGCGCGGCAGTCCCGCTCCAAATGGCGCTGTCTTGTATTTGCCATTGGCCGTTCATTAGCCGCAACACCACCAAGCTGGGGTTCAGGGTTTTGAACTCTACTTCGGCAATGGCCCACTCGGCTTGCACCTGCAATTGCAACAACTGCGCCTCCATTGAGTCCGGGGGGCTGTGTTGCTGTATGGCTTGCAGCACTTGCAAGGCCGTGCCACTGTTCGTGGGTTCCGCGCGCACTGCGCGGCAGTCATTGCGCAGTTGTCGCCAGTGTTCAGCCGCCCAGCCTTTGGGGTCAAACTGAAGGCCGCTGACCTCCAGCAGTGCGCCTTGGTCGTGGCGCACCCAATCAACATGGCTGTCAATGACGATCAAACCGAGCACCCCTAGCAAGGTGGCGGCAACATGGCGTTTCATGAGGTTGGCGTGAAAACAGTGGGGTGCGAAGGCTTGAGGGATCACTCTTCCAGTGAAATGCCCTCGTGCGTGGCCACCATTTGCAGGGCTTGTTCAAACAAATAGCGTGCACTGGCGGCCATGTGTTTGAGCTGTTGGTGGAGTTCTGCATCCTTGGGGCTTTGGTCCAGGCAGTCGTGGCTGTAGTCTTCAAACCGCCCCAGTTGCCCAATGAGTTCGGCCACATGGCGGGGACATTCGCAAAGCACTTGACTTTGGATATTGGCCACCCGCTGCAAAACCGCCTCGGAGTATTGGCGTGCCGGAATCGCCTGCTTTGGGTTTTCTGTGGACCACGACAAGGCGTTCAGAGGGGGCCGAGTGCTTTGAAGAATCTGACTCAGGGCCGAGTCCGTCAGCGGTTCACGGTGAACTTGGTAACCCATTCGGGTCAAGCGGGTCATGGCCTGCGTCTGGCCAAAGCTGTAGAGCACCAGCGTTAGCCGAACTGCCAATAGGGTGGCCAGGGCCTGAATTTGTTGGGCAGTGTCTTCGTTCAATCCATTGACCGAGACCACCAACACGTCGGGCGCAGGTGCCAAGCTATTGGCGCTGACGCTGGCTTTAGCCTCGGCCAGATCGGCCCACACCTGCTGGAGTGGCAAGGATGCCCACGCACCCCCCTGTTCGTTTTTGGGTGATTGCAAACGCTTGGCCAAGCCATGGCCTACCACCACCCAGGTCCGCGAACCACTGAATAGGGCTTGCCCGACTGCATTTTGTGAATGAGTGGCTGCGTTGACTTGTGCCGTGGCAATGCCGGAGCCGGTTTGCAGCAGTTGCTGCAATTGCAAGATAGGCAAGCCTGCGATGCGGCTGATGCCGTGGCCCTGTGCAGTCAGAGACTTGAGCAAGGCGGCTTTGCGAAGGTCTTCTTCGCTGTAAAGCCGGTGCTGCCCCTGCGTGGTGGTGGGCGTAAAAGCGCCGTAGCGCGTTTGCCAAACCCGCAACGTGGGCACAGGAATGCCGCTGAGCTTTGAAACGGCGCCAATGCGATACACGGCGGTGGCTTGCAATAAAGGGGTGTTCATGTCTTTGTTTATGTATTGAGTAGATATTTTAATATGAAATGTAAATTTTTTGGAAAATAATTAGGTATTGTTTGGATTTATTTGATTTAAACCCTACAATGACTATTCAAACAAGGAGCGAATCATGATCTTGAAGAAAACAGCCAAGGCCGTTGATATTGCGGTTTTCATCACTTCACGTTCTGCCGTGAACCCTGTTACTACCGAAGAGATCGCGTCGGGCTTGGGGCTTTCATCCTCCTATACCGAATCCATCCTTAAGGAGCTTCGTGAGGCAGGTTTGATCAGGGCCCATCGCGGCCCGGGCGGCGGTTACCAAATTCGCGGCAACCCTGAAGACATTACTTTGTGGGATGTGGTCAAACACTTTGAAGTCATGCACAGTTTTGACGAGCTGTACCCCGACAGCGCACACCCCATGAAGGCCCTTGAATCAGAAATTCAGCGCCATTTGCAAGAAGCTCTGGCGTCGCAAACACTGGACGATGTCGCCGTGCCCTTTATGCCGCAAGATGCACGCATCACCTCCATGTTGGGTCAGTTCCGTTTAAAGCCATTGCCCGCACCCGTGTTGCCCCGTGCGCCCAACTCGGTGTTTCAGTTAAGCATGATGCTTTGATACAGTTGACAGCGGTTTTGGCGTTTTAGGAGTCAAAACTCGCCTGTCACAAAAATATCACCCAATAGACATTTTCATGTCATTCAGCCCTTGGATCATGGCGAGATTGATCCAAAGAAGGGCTGGTTATGAAAGAGTTGCCAAATCCGACGTTCTCACTGTCCCCGGTGAGTTTGCCCAGGGGGTCACTTCATCCAAGGCCAGCCCACTCCACGCTTGATTTTTTGCCTCGACGTGTTCAGGGGGCTGTTCAGGTTTCTTGGGCCAAGCATCAAGACGAGGTTCGCGAAGCGCAGCGACTGAGGTATGCGGTTTTTGCCACCGAAATGGGTGCGCGGCTCCCCAAAAGTGTGCCCGGCCACGACATTGACTTGTTCGACGACTATTGCGAACACCTGCTGGTGCGCGAGGCGCAAACCGGGCAGGTGGTGGGCACTTACCGTGTACTGACCCCGGCCCAGGCCAAGCGGGCAGGGAGTACCTATAGCGACACTGAATTCGATCTGACCCGCCTGCGCGGACTGCGTCAGCGCATGGTGGAGTTGGGCCGCAGCTGCGTGCATGCAGAGCACCGCCATGGCGGCGTCATCATGGCCTTGTGGGGCGCTTTGTTTGAATTCATGACTCGCAACCAACTGGACACCATGATCGGTTGCGCAAGTATCCCCATGCTGCACAACGGTGTGGTCTCGGGCAATGTGGCGGCCAGCATCTGGCACCAATTAAGGCAAACCCACTTGGCTAGTATTGAACACCATGTGCGACCCCGCTTGGCCTTGCCTGTGGAGGAGTTGGACCACAGTTTGCCGATTGAACCTCCGGCGCTGATTAAAGGCTATTTAAGGTTGGGAGCCAAGGTTTTGGGTGCGCCAGCTTGGGACCCGGACTTCAACACGGCCGACTTGCCCATGATGATGCGTACCGCAGATTTACCTGCCCGCTACAAAAAGCACTTCTCGGCGGGTATTTTGTAATGCCATCGACTAACCTGCTCCAAAGCGCCGCGTTGTTTAAACAGTTTGAAGCGGGGTTTAACGGGCGGGTGACGCAAGGCGATCCCACCGCTGGGGACACGATGGCGGCCCACGAGGACGACGATCTGGCGGCAGAAAAAACCCGACTGCGAGCCGTCTTCATATCAGACCTGCACATCGGCACGCCGGGTTTTCAGGCCGAGGCTTTGTTGGATTTTTTAAGGCACCACCCGAGCGATGTCTTGTATTTAGTGGGCGACATCGTGGACGGCTGGCAATTGCGCAGGCGCTGGTTTTGGCCACAAAGCCACAACGATGTGGTGCAAAAACTGTTGCGCAGGGCGCGTAAAGGTTGCCGGGTGATTTATGTGCCGGGTAACCACGACGAATTTGCAAGGCATTTTGCCGGCCATGCTTTTGGCGGGGTGGAGGTCATGAACGAAACCGTGCACACCACGGCCACCGGGCTCAAGTTGTGGGTGGTGCACGGGGACCATTTTGATGGCGTGATCCAGTGCGCCAAGTGGTTGGCTTATGTGGGAGATTGGTTGTATGAGTTGACCCTCAAGATCAACCGGCACCTGAACGGATTGCGCGCACGCATCGGATTGGATTACTGGTCTTTGTCGGCTTACCTCAAGCTCAAAGTCAAAAAAGCCGTCAACTTCATCAGCGATTTTGAAGTGGCCGTGGCCAATGAAGCGGCTCGGCGTGGTTATGACGGGGCCGTGTGTGGGCACATTCACCATGCCGAGATACGCGATGTGAATGGCATCTTGTATTGCAACGATGGCGACTGGGTCGAAAGCCGAACGGCCTTGGTAGAGCATGCAGATGGCCGACTGGAGATCATCCGTTGGGGTGCGACCGCCATGTCCCCGGAACGCATTGCATCAGCAGAGGCGGTGACTGCATGAAGCTGGCGCTGGTGACAGATGCTTGGCATCCTCAGGTCAATGGTGTGGTTACCACCCTGCATGAACTGGTGCAGGCCTTGGGCCCTTTGGGGGTCGAGGTGAAGGTGCTGCACCCCGGACTTTTTAAAAACCGCCCTTGTCCCGGCTATGCAGGCATTGACTTGGCAGTGCGCCCCTACAAAGCATTGGCCGACATGCTGGAGGCATTGCAACCCGATGCCGTGCACATTGCCACCGAAGGCCCGTTGGGTTGGGCGGCACGCAAATATTGCCTGAAAAAAGGCTGGAAATTTACCACCGCGTTTCACACCAAGTTTCCCGAGATTCTGAAAGCCGCATTGCGCGTGCCTTTGTTTTTGGGTTATGGCCTTTTCCGGCGATTTCACCGTCCCTCGTCGGGCGTGATGGTCCCCACGCAAGGGGTCTTGAGCATGCTGGAAAAGCGAGGCTTCAAACAACTCAAGCCTTGGACGCATGGCGTGGATTTAAGCCTGTTTGACTACCATCCCTTGCCCCTTGAGATTCCAGAGTTAAAAGACTGTGAACGCCCTTTTTCTCTGTTTGTCGGGCGGGTTTCTTACGAAAAAAACGTCGATGCATTTCTGGACTTGAAGCTCCAAGGCACAAGCATCGTCTGCGGTGTGGGCCCGCTGGAGGCGCAGCTCAAGGCGCGCTACCCCAATGTGGTGTGGATGGGGGTGTTGCCCCGAGACGCGTTAGCCAAGGTGTACGCCGCTGCCGATGTGTTCGTTTTTCCGTCGCGCAACGAAACCTTCGGCTTGGTCATGCTGGAGGCCATGGCTTGTGGCACGCCGGTCGCGGCCTATCCGGTCGATGGTCCACTGCAAGTTTTGGGTGAAGGGGGCCGTTTGACTATGGGGGGTGTGCTGGACGAGGATTTGGATGCCGCTGTGCAACAAGCCTTGACCATTTCAAGGGCTTCGGCACGCCAGCGCGCCGAGGCGTTTGGCTGGCCCATGACAGTGGCAATGTTCAAAGCCAATTTAGTGCCTGCGCATTGAACTTCGAGTTAAAGGACTGTTTCACAAAATTGTCATCAAATTGACTTGATGGCTTTCTAGAATGATTCTCAAATCTATCTGAAAACGCCATGGCTCATTCAAAAATTCTGATTTCATCGGGTGAAGAGATGCCGGGTCTATTGGACCGCGATCTCAGCATTCTGGCTTTCAACGAGCGGGTGCTGGATTGGGCACATCGCCCCGAAGTGCCCGTGCTGGAGCGTTTGCGCTATCTGTGCATTGTTTCGTCCAATTTGGATGAATTTTTTGAAGTGCGCGCAGAGCCGCATGTGATGGGCAGTTTGCAGGCTTTGAGTTCAGGCCAATACACCGAAAAAACCTTGACCGCCATTGCCGAGAGGACCAATGCCATGGTGGCGCGGCAATACGCGTTGTACAACGACGATTTGTTGCCCACCTTGCAGCGTCATGGGTATCGGATTTTGTCGCACGGAGAGCGCAATGCCGAACAGCGCCGCTGGGTGCGCAGTTACTTTCAGCGCGAAGTGCAGCCCCTGCTGGTGCCCGTTGGGCTGGACCCGGCACACCCCTTTCCCCAGGTGGCCAACAAATCGCTGAATTTCATTGTTCAGTTGTCCGGCAAAGATGCCTTTGGCCGCTCCAACGAAATCGCCATTGTCAAAGTGCCCCGGGTTTTGCCCAGACTGATTCCTTTGCCCGCCCGAATCTGTGATGGCTCCACCGCGTTTGTCTTGCTCTCCAGTGTGATTCGAGCGCACTTAACAGAGTTGTTTACGGGCCGAGAGGTGGGCCAGTTTTCACAATTCAGGGTCACCCGACACTCTGACTTGGCAGTCGATGAAGACGAAATTGCCAATTTGCGCATGGCTTTGCGCCAGGGTTTACAACACCGCCATTACGGCCAGGCGGTGCGTCTGGAGGTGTCCGCCAACTGCGCGCCCCGATTGGCCGAGTTTTTGCGCAAAGAATTCCAGTTGCCCGAGCAGTCGGTCTTTCGGGTCAATGGCCCGGTGAATCTGGTGCGCTTGATGCAGTTGATTGATCTGGTTAATGCGCCGGCCCTGCTGTTTCCGCCCTACAAAGCCAGTTTTCCGTCCCAAGTGCCACAGCATGGCTCGGTCTTTGCGCGGCTCAAAGAGGGGGATGTGATGATTCACCAACCCTTTGAAAGTTTTGACGGGGTTTTGACCTTTTTGCGCGAAGCCGTGATGGACCCGAACGTACTGGCCATCAAGCAAACCATTTACCGTGCGGGCAGCGACCCGACCATGATGAATTTGTTGCGCGAGGCGGTGCGCTTGGGCAAAGAAGTGACAGCCGTGGTGGAGCTGAAAGCCCGCTTTGATGAAGAGGCCAACATCAACTGGGCCGAACAACTCGAAGCCATTGGGGTGCAGGTGGTGTACGGCATTGTGGGCCTCAAAACCCATGCCAAGATGTTGTTGGTCACACGCCGAGAAGGGCGTTTTTTACGTCGTTATGGGCATTTGTCTACGGGCAATTACAACCGCAAAACGGCATCTCTTTACACCGACATCAGCTTTTTGACGGCCGATGCCGACATCACATCCGACATGGACCAACTGTTTGGCCATTTGGCTAGCCAGAGCCATTTGCCCAAGATGAAGCGTTTGCTGGTGGCCCCATTTCAGTTGCATGCCGACATGCAGGCGCGCATTGAAGCCGTTGGCCGTGCCGCGGCGCGGGGCGCAACTGCACGCATCGTGATCAAGATGAATGCCCTGACCGATTTGCCCTTGATCGAGGCTTTGCTGGAGGCGGGCAAAAAGGGCGCTCAAATTGATTTGATCGTGCGGGGCGCGTGCATGTTGCCTGCAGGCGTAGCGGGTTTGAGCGAAAACATCCGGGTGCGCTCGGTCATCGGCCGCTTTTTGGAGCATTCACGCGTGTTTTACTTTTGCGCAGATCAGGACGAATCCTTGTATCTGTCGAGTGCCGACTGGATGAGCCGCAACATGACGCGCCGCATCGAGCTGGCCTGGCCCGTACTTGACCCGGTTTTGCGCCGACGCATCATTGATGAATGCTTGATTGCTTATTTGCACGATGCGCGGGATGCTTGGGACTTGGGGCCAGACGGCCAGTACCACCGTGTGGGCTTGATTGCGCCGGGTCATGGTGCCCAAAATGCCTTGATGCAACGCTACAGCGCTGCGCCCGGCAAGGAGTGACGGCCTATGGATTTGATCATCTGGCGGCATGCCGAAGCCCACGAAGCGGTGCCCGGTGAGGACGATCTGCAAAGAGCGCTGACCCCTCGCGGTCGCAAACAAGCCGAACGCATGGCCGCTTGGCTGGAAGCGCAATTGCCTCAGGGCACCCGCATCTTGAGCAGTCCTGCCGTCAGGGCGGACCAAACGGTGCGGGCCTTAGGGCGAAAATACAAAGTCCGTGATGCTTTGTCGCCAGGGGCCTCGGTGCAAGATGTGCTGGAAACATCGGGTTGGCCCGATGCCAAATACCCGGTGTTGTTGGTAGGGCATCAGCCTTCACTGGGGGGGCTGATTGCCCATTTGCTTCAAATGCCCGATGCCGCGTGCGCCATTCGCAAAGGATCGGTCTGGTGGCTTCGCAACCGCAGCCGCGAAGGCCAGGATCAAACCGTTTTGATGGCGGTCACCTCGCCCGAGCGCTTATAGGCCAGCTCAGGCTTTTGTGAGCAGGGCTCAGTGGACCTCAACCTGTAGGTTCCATTCTGTTTTTTGCCAGGCTGATTTTTCTTCGAGCAACAGATGCGCGGATTGCGGCCAAAGATCGCTCCATTCGTTGCTGACAGTCAGACGCACAGTTCGATGCATGGCATCACAAGTTATTTCAAGCCCAGACAGTTCGGGGTCACGGCGGGCATGGCACAAAATGACCGCCAGTCGCAGCGCCATCAACTGTTGCACAAAGGTGCTGTCCTCCATCTCAGACTCTAGTTTGCGCAACTTGCCCCGGTGTCCCAGCACCAGTTGGCTGAGGCGGTGCAATTCGTCAAGTGTGAAGCCGGGCAGGTCGGTGTTGTCCAGAATGTAGGCCCCGTGCTTGTGGTAATCGCTGTGCGAAATGCGCATGCCGGTTTCATGCAACTGGCAAGCCCAATGCAATTTTTGCAAATAACGCTGTCGGGTACTTTGGGGCGTGTCGGTTGCAAGTGGCATCAGGGCTTGCAACAGGCTTTGTGCTGTTCTGGAGACCCTTTCAGCCTGTAGTTTGTCAGTGCCAAAGCGCTGCGCTAACCAATCGACCATGGACGAGCGCACATCTTGCGAGCCTTCTCGTTCAATCAAGTCATACAGCGCACCGTGCCTTAAAGCGCCTTGGGCGGCCTGCATTTCATGGATCTGAAGCAAGTCAAACACCGCTTGCAACACCGCCAGACCGCCCCCAATGACGGGTTTTCGGTCTTCTTTCACCCCTTCGATTCGCAAATTTTCCAACTTTTGCGCTTTGAGCAGACGGTCTTTCAGCCAAGCCAAACCGTCGCGTGTGATTTTTCCTTCAGGCCATCCGGCTGCCGACAAAATATCGACTACCGCACCGACCGTACCGGACGAACCGTAGCAGGTGTCCCAATGGGAATTGTGGAACAGGCTTTGCGTTTCCTCGAGAACCGCTTTGGCCGCTATTTCTGCGGCTTTAAAGGCTGGGGCGGTCCACACGCCGTCAGGAAAAAACTTCATGGACCAAGCCACGCTGCCCACCCTGTAAGAGGCCAGGGTGCGGGAGGTCTCACGTTGGCCCAAGATCATTTCAGTAGACCGGCCGCCAATGTCAATCACCAGACGGCGTTCATCTGATTGCGGTAACAGGTGCGAAACGCCTAGATAAATCAACCGGGCTTCTTCCCGCCCCGCAATCACCTCAATGGGAAAACCCAATATTCGCTTGGCTTTGGCAAGAAAAACATCCCGGTTGCGGGCCTCGCGAAGCGTTTGGGTGGCCACCGCCCTGACTTGGCTGGGTTTAAAACCTGCAATGCGTTCGCCAAAACGGGCCAGGCAGTCCCAGCCCCTCTCCATGGCTTCTTCGGTCAGGTTGCGATCACCATCCAGGCCGTTACCTTGCCTGACGGTTTCCTTGATGTATTCCACCCGCCGCAACATCCCGGCATCCATTTGGCCAATTTCAAGTCTGAAACTGTTGGAACCAAGATCAATGGCGGCAAAAAGGGACTTGGTTTGCATGGGGGAAAACGTGCGAAAGCGTGAAAAGCCCAGATTATGTGACGGATGTGTGAAGACTTGATGACGCAGTGCCACCCAAAAGCGCCATGAAAATCGCATGATAGATCACGCCGTTTGGTCTGCTGTTGCGACGACATGGCTGTCTCTTCGAGTTTATATAATATATTTTATGTATTAATAAAATTTAATTAAATAAATAAGAATTATTATTTTTTTCTTTAAACACGCACAATGGCGGCTCTTTAGCTACCAAACTGTGCGCCGTGAGCCTCTACACCCAACTGCAAACCGCCAAGAGCGAAGAGGACGTCAAGGACGCTTACATCAAGGCCCTGGGCCTCAAGCAATACACCAAAGGGCTGATTGACATCCAGAGCCGCGAAATCTGGTTCGAGGCCAAAGACACCGACCGCAACTCGAGTTACGCCATGTTCACCCAACTGCTGCATTACGTGCAGGTGGCATTGGACAAAGGTGAGCCAGTGCCCCCGTTTCTGGCGGTGATCGACACCGAAAAAGCCGCCATCATGAAAAGCGTGGATGTGTTGCCCTTTTTGGCCAAAAAAACCGTCACATGGGGTAAATCTGCCAGCCAATACACCCCCGAGGCGTTGGACGCGATCTCGGCCCACATTGGCACTTACTTTGTGTCATTTCGCATCAAGACACACGAAGACGAGTTCATCAGCACCGTCAAAGCGGCCATCAAAAGCGGCGACATCATCCGCACGCAAATCACGCCGGACAACCTGAAACAGGTGTTCGACAAGTGGGTGGCGATGATCGGGCGCGAGATAGGCGGCGTGACCGAAGACGACTATGCGCTGCTGTTTTTTGCCGACATCATGCACGATGGCACCGTGTCCACGCACGCCAATTTGCCTGCCGAGTTGATGCACAAAAACGGCGCTCCCGTGTTTTTATTGAAGGGCCAAACGTTTGATCTGGGCAACAAAGAAGGCTACCGACAGTTTTGGGCCATCTACCACCGCCCACCTAAAAGCGAATACCGCGACTACCTGCTGGAGCGCCGCGACAGCCTGATCCCTTACGACGAACGCAGCTTCAAGGGCGCGTATTACACGCCCCTGCATGTGGTGGACAAAGCCTATGACAAGCTGACCGAAACGCTGGGGGCAAACTGGCAAGAGGACTACATCGTTTGGGACATGTGCTGCGGCGTGGGCAACCTGGAGGTCAAGCACAGCAACCCGCGCAACCTTTATATGAGCACGCTGGACCAGGCCGACATTGACGTGATGAAGGCCACCAAAACCTGCGTGTCGGCTCAGCGCTTTCAGTACGACTATTTGAACGACGACATCACTGAGGACGGGCAGATTGACTACAGCCTGAGCAACAAAGTGCCGCAGGCGCTGCGCAAGGCCGTTGCCGAGGAGAAGAAGATATTGGTGTTGATCAATCCGCCGTATGCGGAGGCGACGAATTTTGAAAACATCGCTACGGGTGTGAATGCCGAAAACAAGTCGGGCGTAGCGAAAACCAAAATCAGTGCCGCGATGCCCGCCTACGGCAAAGCTAGCAATGAGTTGTTTACACAATTTGTGGCTCGAATTGCCATAGAAATGCCACAAGCCACGCTGGCCATGTTCAGCACCTTGAAATATGTCAACGCAACCAATTTTGCGAAATTCAGGTTGGCTTGGCACGCTTCATTCATCGGAGGGTTTGTTGTCCACAACCAGGCGTTTGATGGCTTGACGGGCAAATTCCCGATCGGATTTTTAATTTGGCAAACCGACCAATCGAAGACCACGCCCATCGTTGAAATCCGAACCGATGTGCTCGATAAAAAAGCCTGTGCCATAGGCGAAAAAGTTTTCTACAACCTGCCCAACAGCGTCTTGTTGAACGTCTGGCTTGATCGGCCCAAGGCAAACACCGATCTGGTGTGTCCCGTAAAAAATGCAATCTCCCCCTCAACCACCGTTCCCAGAGTAAAAACCTGGGCCAAAGATGCTGTTGCCTACATGTATTGCGGGGGCAATGACCTTCAGCACGCAGAGCAACAAACGGTCTTTTATTCCTCTGTTTATGGAGGTGGAAATGGCTTCTACATGACGGCGTCCAACCTTTGGAAAGCTGCCATCGTTTTCTCAGTTCGGCGACTAGTCAAGCCCACTTGGCTAAACGACCGCGATCAATTCCTGCAACCCACCGAACCCTTGACCGATGAATTCAAGCAGGACTGCCTGTTGTGGATGCTTTTTAACCGCTGCAATCGGTCTGCCAGCACCAACGCTCTGGAGTGGGGAGGCAAGACTTGGACATTGGTCAACCACTTCATCCCCTTCACCGAGGCCGAGGTCAATGCCCCTGACCGCTTTGAATCCGATTTCATGGTGCAGTATTTGGCGGACAAAACCCTGTCCACCGAAGCCACGGCGGTACTGGATGCCGGGCGAACCTTATGGCGAGCCTACTTTGCCCAAACCGACGTGCGCACCCTGCGCGACCAATATCAACTTAACCGCCCCGACGTGGGCTGGTACCAGATCCGCAACGCCTTGGCTGAGCGCCACAAAAGCGGCGATACCACCCCCGTCAATTTCGCCCCCTTCGAGGCCGCCTACCAAGCACTGACCGTCAAACTGCGCCCCCAAGTGTTCAGCCTGGGTTTTTTGCGCTGAATCCCAGCAGGTCATCGTCCACGCCGTAGCGTCTTGTGTCAGGTCGCGATCACCATCCGGGCCCTTACTTTGCCTGACTGTTTAATGGGGCCATTCAATTGACTTAAAGCTGTCACACATCAAGGCTTAAATGGTGAAATTTCAACTGGAGCTACATCATGTCTCATCACGATCTTGACCTTGATTGCAACACCTCGGGCAACGCCCACTTTCAGGATGTTTTGACCCAGTCGCTGGCTAACCCGCAGCGCCGTGGTTTGCTGCGTGGCGGCTTGGGGTTGGCAGGGCTGGCCTTGCTGCCCGGCTGCGCCTCATTGGCCACGGGCATGGCGGCTAACCCCAAAGCCCTTGGCTTTCCCTCCGTAGAAAAAAGCTTGCTGGACAACGTGATCTTGCCCCCCGGCTACCAATACAGCGTGCTGCACGCCACAGGCGATGCACTGGACTCCAGTCTGGCGGCTTATTCAAACCGGGGCCTCGAGTCCGACGATTGGTCACGCCGTGTGGGCGATCACCACGACGGCATGGATATTTATTATTTGGATGCCAATGGCCGTTACTCTGAAAAAGAAACCGCGCGTGCTGTGTTGTGTGTGAACCACGAAAGTTCAGCCGACGCGCATTTCATGCACCCCAATGGGCAGACCTCTAACAACGTCAGCGGCAAGAAGTTTGACCAGTTTGGGCAGTGGGATTTGGGCACTCGCCCACAGCTTGAAGTGCTCAAAGAGATCAACCACCACGGCGTTTCGGTGGTTGAAATTGTCAAAACACCCCAAGGCTGGCGCATTAAGCAAGACTCGCCGCTGAACCGCCGCATCACGGCCCAGACACCCGTTCGCATCAGCGGCCCGAGGGCCTCTATCGATCAAATCCGCAACCTGATGGTGACCCGTTGGGACACCGCAGGAGCCATGAGCCGTGGCACGCTGAACAATTGTGGTCATGGCAAAACCCCTTGGGGAACTTACCTGACGTGTGAAGAAAACTGGGCGTTTTACTTTCAAAGCACGGGCGCTGGTGCGGCCCTGCCTGCAAACGAGGTCGCTTCGCGCAGGCGTTACGGTGTGGCCTCGGCGGCCCCATCCCCCGGAGTGACCAAGACAGTGAGTCAGGGTTGGCATACCGTTTCTGCAACGGACGACCGTTTTGCACGCTGGAACCTGGCCGCAGTGGGGGGCAATGCCGAAAAAGATTTCCGCAACGAGGCCAATACTTTTGGCTTTGTCGTCGAAATCGATCCTCTGGCCCCCAACTCCACCCCCGCAAAACGTGTGGTGATGGGCCGATTTGCCCACGAAGCCGCTGTTTGCAGCTTGCCCAAAGCTGGCGAACCTTTGGCTTTTTACATGGGCTGCGATGCGCGCAACGAGTACATCTACAAGTTTGTGAGTACCGCCGTGTGGGACCCACGCGATGTGGGCGGCGGCATGGCGGCAGGTGACAAATACCTGAGCGAAGGCAAACTGTATGCCGCCCGCTTTGATGCCAGTGGCCAGGGCGAGTGGCTGGAACTGACCCTAACCGACCCCCGCATTGCCAATTACAGTGCTTACAAGTTCGCCAACCAAGGGGATGTGTTTGTCAATGCCCGGCTTGCTGCGGACGCTGTAGGGGCCACCAAGATGGACCGCCCAGAGTGGGGCGCTGTGAATTACCGCAATGGCGAAATTTACTTTGCGCTGACCAACAACAGTGCGGCCAACCGTACGCCCACCAAAACCGATGCCGCCAACCCACGCGCTTACATGGACATGGATGGTAAAAAATCGGCTGGCAACCCGAACGGGCACATCATCCGGTTCAAGGAGAACAGTCAAGCTGCCACGGCTACGGCCAAGAGCTTTGTTTGGGACATTTTCTTGTTTGGCGCAGAAGACGATTCGGGCGATGCGAATTTGTCCGGCTTGACCCCTAAAAATGCATTTTCATCACCCGATGGCTTGTGGTTCAGCAAGGCCACCGGCATTTGCTGGATCCAGACGGACGATGGTGCCTACACAGACGAAACCAACTGCATGTTGCTGGCCGCTATTCCGGGCCAAGTGGGCGATGGGGGCAAAGTTACGGTCAAAAACAAAATGATCGTCAACGGAGCGGAGCAAACCGGGACGCAAGAAACCTTTTTGGGCGCTGCCTTGGGCGAGGCTAAATTGCGTCGCTTTTTGGTCGCCCCCAAGGGCGCAGAGGTCACCGGGATCACAGAAACATCCGATGGACGCACCTTGTTTGTGAACATTCAGCACCCCGGTGAAGAGTCCAAACCCCTGTCATCAGGAGCGGCCCCGCAAAGCATGTGGCCCGGCAACCAAGGTGTTGGCCCCGCAGGCCGCCCCCGTTCGGCCACGATAGTGATCACACGCCAAGACGGCGGGTTGATCGGCTTGTAAAAAAGCGGCAGTGTGTTGAAAACCGGTATAAATTTGGTTTTGACACACTTCTGTCACATTACTGACCTAAAGTTATCCCTGTCGGCCATCGATGTGGCGGCACGAATTTCCCCAAATTGCACAAAACTGAACCAGGAGTTCACATGTTGAAATTAAAATCTTTTGTAGCAGCCATTGGTCTGAGCGCACTTGCCGCGACCAGCTGGGCCGCTGACATCACTGGCGCTGGCGCTACTTTCCCCTATCCCATTTATGCCAAATGGGCTGAGGCCTACAAAAAGGAAACCGGCACTGGTTTGAACTACCAATCCATTGGTTCATCAGGCGGTATCCGCCAGATTCGCGCCAAAACCGTGACTTTTGGTGCCTCTGACGCCCCAGTTCCTGGCGCAGACCTGGACAAAGATGGCATGGTGCAGTTCCCCGCCATCATTGGTGGCACCGTGCCTGTGATTAACTTGGACGGTTTCAAACCCGGCGAATTGCGCATCACAGGCCCCGTCATGGCCGAGATGTTCATGGGCAAAATCACCAAGTGGAACGACGCCAAGTTTGCAGCCCTGAACCCCGGTAAAACCTTGCCCGACCAGGCTATTACTGTGGTGCACCGCGCCGATGGTTCTGGCACCACCTACAACTGGACCGATTACCTAACCGCCATCAGCAAAGAATGGGCTGACTCTGTCGGCCGTGGCGCTGCGGTCAAGTGGCCTGCTGCTTCGTCTGTAGGCGGCAAGGGCAATGAGGGTGTGGCTGCCAACGTGAACCGTGTCAAAGGTTCGATTGGGTACGTGGAGTACGCCTACGTGAAGAAAAACAACATGAAGTTCATGCAGCTGCAAAATGCAGATGGCAAATACGTCAGCCCCGATGACTTGACTTTTGCTGCCGCAGCGGCAGGTGCAGATTGGTTCAGCGTCCCCGGCATGGGCATCTCCATGGTCAATGCCAAGGGCGCAACCAGCTGGCCAGTTAGCACGGCTTCTTTCATCTTGATGTACAAAGATCCGAGCGACAAAAATCTGTCTAAAGAAGCCCTCAAGTTCTTTGACTGGGCTTTCAAGAGTGGTAAAACCATGGCCGCAGATCTCGATTACGTGGCCTTGCCTGATGCTTTGACCAAGCAAATCCGCGAACGTGTCTGGACACAGATCAAAAACTAAGACGTCTTTAAAGGATGTCGCTAACTGGCATCCTGCAAAAATGCCCCATCATCGTCTGATGTTGGGGCATGTTTGCTGAAAGTGAACCCGATGCAGTTGTCTCAAGGAAACCTTATGGACCCCATGGCCGTGGCAGACAGTGCGACCCAAGCCAACATGATGGCCGTGGTCAAGCGCCAACGTTTACAGGATTTTTTCTTTCACAAAATCACCATGGTTTTTTCCCTGATGGTCTTGTGCGCCTTGATGGGCATCATCGTCTCTTTGTTCATCAACGCTTGGCCTTCGTTTGCCAAATTCGGGGTGGGCTTTGTCTGGCGGGTGGAGTGGGACATCATCAACGGTGAATTCGGGGCTGCCATTGCCATTTTTGGTACCGTGATGAGTGCCTTGATTGCTTTGGTCATTGCGGTGCCCTTGTCCTTTGGCATCGCATTGTTTTTGACCGAAACTTGCCCCACCTATTTGCGCCGCCCCCTGGGCACGGCCATTGAGTTGCTGGCCGCTGTGCCATCCATCATTTACGGCATGTTCGGGCTGTTTATATTTGCACCTCTGTTTGCAGAATACGGTCAGCCCGCATTGCAGTCCACCCTCGGTCAAATGCCTCTGATAGGCAGTCTGTTTGGCGGAGCCATGAACGGTATTGGTATTTTGGCGGCCGGCATCATCCTGGCTTTCATGATCTTGCCTTTTATTGCTGCCGTGATGCGCGATGTGTTCGAGATCGTTCCGCCCATCCTGCGCGAGTCAGCCTATGGTTTGGGTTGCACCACATGGGAGGTGGTCCGGAACATTGTGTTGCCCTACACCCAAAAAGGGGTCATCGGCGGCATCATGCTGGGTTTGGGCCGCGCACTGGGCGAAACCATGGCCGTGACCTTTGTGATTGGTAATTCGCAGCGCATCAGCGCCTCGCTCTTTTCCCCTGGCACTTCTATTGCATCCACTTTGGCCAATGAGTTTGGTGAAGCCGATGACTTCCACTTGACCACGCTGTTTGCGCTGGGCTTTTTACTGTTCGTGATCACTTTTGTGGTGTTGGCCTTGGCCAAGATCATGATCGTTCGGGCAGAAAAAGCCAAAGGCACCAAGACTTGAAAGGCCCGACCCCATGAATCCGACTATTTATGCAAGGCGCAAACGCGTCAACAGAATCGGCCTGACTTTGTCCATGATGGCCATGGCCTTGGGCTTGTTTGTGTTGTTGTGGATTTTGTTCGTGTTGTTCAAAAATGGCATTTCTGCCATCGACTGGGCCATGTTCACTGAGTCCACCCCGGCTCCAGGGTCTGAGGGGGGTGGTTTGGCCAATGCCATTGTGGGCAGTTTCATGATGGTGCTGGTAACAGCACTGGTGAGCACGCCGATTGGCATTTTTGCGGGCGTTTACTTGGCCGAATACGGCGATGAAAGCAAGACGGCCGAGTTGACGCGCTTTGTCACTGACATCATGTTGTCTGCGCCCTCCATTGTTTTGGGCCTGTTTGTTTACGCCATTTTGGTGGCTCAGGTGAAACATTTTTCGGGTTGGGCGGGTTCTTTGGCGCTGGCCTTGATTGCCATTCCGGTGGTGGTGCGCACCACAGAAAACATGCTCCGACTGGTGCCCGGCAGTTTGCGTGAGGCGGCTTTTGCTTTGGGCGCACCGCGCTGGAAGGTGGCCACTTTTGTCACTTTGCGTGCCGCCAAGGCCGGTGTCATGACCGGTTTGTTGTTGGCATTGGCCCGCATCAGCGGTGAAACCGCGCCCTTGCTGTTCACGGCCTTGAACAACCAATTCTTCTCTTGGGACATGAACGCGCCCATGGCCAATTTGCCTGTGGTCATTTTCCAGTTCGCCATGAGCCCCTATGACAACTGGGTTCGTCTGGCTTGGGGTGGGGCGCTGCTGATCACCCTGACCGTTCTGGTGCTGAACATTTTGGCGCGTGTGTTTTTTCGTGAAAAAGTCAAAGTCTGATTGAAAGACAAGGTTAACTATGCCGAATTCCTCTTCACTCCCCCTCAAGAACGCGATTGAAATTCGCAATCTCAATTTTTTCTACGGAACCTTTAAAGGTCTCAAAAACGTCAATCTTGACATTGCCGAAAACAAAGTCACCGCCTTCATCGGGCCTTCGGGCTGCGGCAAATCCACTTTGTTGCGCACACTGAACCGCATGTACAGCCTGTATCCCGGGCAGCGTGCAGAAGGGCAGATTAACTTTTATGGTCAGAACATTCTGGATGCCAAGCAAGACCTGAACTTGCTGCGTGCCCGCGTGGGCATGGTCTTTCAAAAGCCCACGCCTTTCCCAATGTCCATTTATGACAACATCGCATTTGGTATTCGCCTCTATGAAAACCTGAGCCGGGCCGACATGGATGAGCGCGTGGAATGGGCTTTGTCCAAGGCCGCCATTTGGAACGAAGTGAAAGACAAACTGGGCCAAAGCGGTTTGTCCCTTTCAGGCGGACAGCAGCAACGTCTTTGCATTGCCCGCTCGGTGGCGGTCAAGCCTTCAGTGATCTTGCTCGATGAACCTACTTCGGCCCTCGATCCCATCTCTACGGCCAAAGTCGAAGAGTTGGTGAGTGAATTGAAGAAAGATTACACCGTGGCCATCGTCACGCACAACATGCAACAGGCGGCGCGTGTATCGGATTTCACGGCCTACATGTATCTGGGGGAATTGATGGAGTTTGGTCAGACCGAACAAATCTTTATGAAGCCAGCACGCCAAGAGACTGAAGATTACATTACTGGCCGTTTCGGCTGATCAGGAGAACACCATGGAAAAACATATTTCTAGCCAGTTTGATGCCGATTTGACCAATGTGTCATCGCGTGTTTTGGAGCTTGGCGGCTTGGTTGAATCCCAAACGCGACATGCGGTCTATGCCTTGGCGCAGTTCAGCCTTGAGGTGGCCGATCAAGTCATTGCCACAGAAAAGCAGGTCAATACCTTAGAGGTCGAAATTGACGCCGAGTTGGCCACCATCATTGCCCGGCGTCAGCCTACAGCGCGAGATTTGCGCTTGTTAATGGCCATCTCCAAAATCACTGGAAACCTAGAGCGCGCGGGCGACGAGGCAGACCGCATTGCCCGCATGGTCAAAAAGATTCTGGAACAAGGCAGTCCTCGCAACTTGCCATCTTCTGAGTTGCGCATCGCCTCGGATTTGGCCTCGGGCCTGTTGCGCAAAGCTTTGGATGCGTTTGCCCGCTTGGATGTGAGCACGGCACTGGTGATCCTGAAAGAAGACGATCTGATTGACGCCGAGTTCAATGGCTTTGTCCGCAAGTTGATCACCTACATGATGGAAGACCCGCGCACCATTTCGGCCAGCTTGGATTTGTTGTTTGTAGCCAAGGCGATTGAACGCATTGGCGACCATGCCAAAAATATTGCTGAATTTGTGATTTATGTGGTGAAGGGCTCTGATGTGCGCCACACCGCCTTGACGGAAATCGAAAAAGCGGTCCGATGAAAAGTTTGCCGAGAATCCTGATCGTTGAGGACGAGTCGGCCATTGCCGAGTTGATCTCAGTGAATTTGCGACACAACGGTTTTCAACCTGTCTGGGCCATGGATGCGGAGTCGGCCCAGCGCGAGCTGGATGAAATATTGCCCGATGTGATCTTGCTGGACTGGATGCTGCCTGGCGAAAGCGGCTTGACTTTGGCCCGCCGTTGGCGCAATTCCACGCGGACCAAAGCGGTCCCGATTTTGATGCTGACCGCCCGTGGTGATGAGGCGGATCGCGTGGCCGGGCTGGATGCAGGAGCCGACGATTACATTGTCAAACCGTTCTCACCGAGGGAATTGTTGGCGCGTATTCGGGCTGTCTTGCGTCGGCGTGTCCCAGAATCGAGCGGAGGGGTGGTCAAAATTGGGGCGCTGCAGCTGGATGCCGATACTTACCGTGTCAGTTGGCAAGAAAAACCACTCAAAGTAGGGCCTACAGAGTTCAAGCTTTTGCAGTACCTGATGCGCCACCCCGAGCGGGTGCACAGCCGTGGCATGTTGCTCGACAAAGTTTGGGGCGACCATGTTTATATAGAAGAAAGAACCGTGGATGTGCATGTCAAGCGTTTGCGTGAGTCCTTGGGCGATGCAGGCAGCTTGATTGAAACCGTGCGCGGGGCAGGATACCGTTTGACTTCTGCACCTGTGGCGTGATTTGCGATGTTGACAACGGCTTTTGAAATGTTGGCACTGGCTTTTGTGGTGGCCATCCCGGTCTGGATTTTTGGGGGGCCGGTTTGGGCCTTGTGGAGTGCCGTGCTGGTGTTGGCAGTCTTTTCTCTTCGCATTGTCTGGAAGGTCAGGCGACTGGAGCACTGGTTGTCGCAGCCTGACTGGCGATCAGAGATGCCCTGGAAAGGTGTTTGGGGCGAAATTGTTCAGCGAATTCAGCGTCAGTTGCGCCAAAACGATAAACAACTGACCACCAGCGAGCAGCAACTGCAATACTTTTTGCAGGCCATACAAGCCTCTCCAAATGGCGTGACCTTGCTGGACACCGAGGGGCGCATCGAATGGTGCAATGCCACCGCCAGCAGTCATTTGGGGCTGGATGCAAAAAGAGATGTGAAGCAGCACATCGTGCATTTGTTGCGCGACCCTGTTTTTTCTAAATATTTTGCGCAAGATTTTCACGACACCGAGGTCATCATCGATGGCCGCACCACCTCTTTGACCCAAAGCCCGAAGTTGTCCATTCAGTTGCACGCATATGGCGAAGGGCAGCATATGCTCTTGAGTCGCGACATCACGCTCGTGACTTTGGCTGACGCCATGCGACGGGATTTTGTGGCCAACGTGTCTCATGAAATTCGCACGCCTTTGACGGTGTTGAGCGGTTTTGTCGAGACGATGCTCTCTATTCCCATGCCAGAGCGTGAGCAGCATCGGTATCTAGAATTGATGTCGGTGCAGGCTGAGCGCATGCAAAGTCTGGTGGCTGACTTGTTGACCTTGTCGCAGCTTGAGGGGAGCTTGCCGCCAGGCACCCATGAAACAGTGGACTTGCCCGAATTGATGCACCAAGTGCAGACCGATGCCGTCGCTTTGTCTGCGGTGTTGGCGGGCCAGCAGGGCCAACTTGTTTATGAGGGCATGGACGGACATCAAGACCAAGGGGAGGGCCAGGGCCAAGATGGCGAGGTGCGAGGGCCTGTGCACCATCTGGTGTTTGAGGCCTGTCCACCCTGGGCTTTGCTCGGGGTTCGATCAGAGATTTTGAGTGCCATTTCGAATCTGGTGAGTAACGCGGTGCGCTACACCCCGCCTGGTGGTACGGTGCGGGTGAGTTGGACCAAAACCACCGATCACTTGATTTTTGCGGTCACCGACACCGGGCCAGGCATCGCCCCCGAGCATTTGCCTCGCCTCTCAGAGCGTTTTTATCGGGTGGACCGAAGCCGCTCGCGTGAAACGGGTGGCACAGGCTTGGGCCTGGCCATTGCCAAGCATGTCGTGCAGCGCCATGGCGGTGAATTACGCATTGAAAGTCAGGTAGGCAAGGGCTCGACCTTCATGTTGGTCTTGCCCATGAGCCGAGTGGTGGCAGCACAGGTTTGAACCAGTAGGATTAAAAGTTTTTTAAATTTTTAGTTCCACCCGATTCGTTTTGGTTGTTGAAGTTTAGACCTGCAGCTTCTTTTTAAATGACCAGCAGCACCAGGCACATTCCAATTCAAAATCTACACACTGACCCAACTGACCAAGTCAAAAAATGTGGCCAATGCCATGGCATCCAAGGGCAGGGCCTCAAGCTTCAAGGGCATTGGTAAGGCTGGTCAGCGAATGGCCAGGGCCATGAAACTGTCAAATTATTTTGTATTTGACCGTGCGCACTTGCCCTATTAGAACGGCTTTGAAAAACTCAATTGTCTTGCTTGCTCTTACTGCAATGACTTGATAGCTTGTGCGCGCCAAGTTGTGTCGCCCCATCGACAGCGTCAACTCAGGGGCTTGCTTATAGTCCAAGCATGAGAACTTTTGACACCCTTGCTGATTTGGCCGCCTGCGTTGGGCAACATGTGGCCGCAACCGATTGGGTGGAGATCACCCAACAACAGGTGAACCAGTTTGCCGAGGCCACTGGAGATCACCAATGGATTCACGTTGATGTGGAACGGGCGAAAAAGGGGCCTTTCGGTGCCCCGATTGCGCATGGTTTCCTGACCCTTTCTCTGCTGTCTCAATTTTTTGACAAAACCATTGTGGTCACTTCGGCCCGCATGGGGGTGAACTACGGTTTAAACAAGGTGCGCTTCATGGCCCCCGTACCTGTGGGCAGTCGTTTGCGGGCCAATTTGCATTTGCACGCGGCCAAGCCCATTGAGGGCAATGGCCTGCAATTGCAGTGGAACGTCACCGTGGAAAGGGAGGGCAGCGACAAACCGGTTTGCGCGGCCGAGTCGCTGGTGCTGATTTATGCCTGAAAAACGCTGGGCGGTGTCGGCGCAGGTTGGGCACCTGCAAAGTCATTTTGCCGCCACGCCTCAAAAACAGTGACCGCCACGGCGTTCGACAGATTCAGGCTGCGTTGGCCCTCCAACATGGGTAATTTGATGCGCTGGGCGGGGGCAAACTGCTCCCGTAATTCAGGTGCCAAGCCCCGGGTTTCGGAGCCAAAAACCAACCAATCGCCCGGTTCGAATTGCACGCTGTGCGCCGCACGACTGCCCCGGGTGGTGAGTGCAAACATGCGTTCAGAATCCGGTTTTTCTTGGGCCAGAAAAGCCGCCCAGTTGGCGTGAAGGCGCAAATCTGCGTATTCGTGGTAATCCAGTCCAGCCCGGCGCATGTGCTTGTCATCCATTGAAAAGCCCAAGGGTTCGATCAGGTGCAGGGTGCAACCCGTATTGGCAGCCAGTCGGATGACGTTGCCGGTATTGGGCGGAATTTCGGGCTCGACCAGGACAATATGGAACATGGTCGGTATTGTGCCTTGTGAGCCGAGCTAAATTTGCCCCCCGTGGGGTGTTCAGGACTCTCCGCCGGCTTCGGTTCTTGCCAGCACCACGGCACTGATGTGCACCGCCCCGGCTTGGCGCAGCACCCGGGCCGCTGTGTGCAATGAGGCACCGCTGGTCATCACATCGTCAATCAGAACCACGCGTTTCCCCCTGAGTTGAAGGGCTCTTAGGGGCTCCACTGCAAAGGCCCCTTCCAAGTTTGCCAGTCGTTCAGCTCGGGGCAAGCTGCGTTGCGATGGTGTGTCTCGGGTGCGTAACAACAACTGGGCATCTGCCTTGGTGGGTCTGAGTTGCCTAGCCAGCAACCACGCCTGGTTGAATCCGCGTTCCGACAGGCGTTCGGCAGACAAGGGAATGGGCAACACCCAGTCTGCGGCATCCAGGGTGTCTTCGACCCAGGCGGCGCTGAGCATCAAGGTGGCCAATGGCCCGGCCCAGCCAGCCCGATGCTTGAATTTGAAGCGGGCAATCAGGTCAACCCAAGGCCAGGCGTAGGCGGTGGCCGTGAGGCAAAGGTCCAGCGGTGGGGGCGTTTTAAGGCAGGTGCCACAGCGTTTGGCGGGGTGGGGTAAGGGCAGGGCGCAGGTCATGCAGCGATGAACGGGCCCTGCAAATTGGCTGATGCAAAGATCGCACAACGGGGATTGTGGCCAGCGATGGCACAGGGCACAACGGCTGGGCAGCCATCCCCAAACCCGGTCGGGTCGGTGCGCCGTCAGGTGTGTAGCGCCTATTCCCCAGAACCATTTGGAACCCATGAAATCAATATACTGCCCGCATGCCCTGCCCACAAGTGAGACGAACCAGTAGTTCAATGTGGCCGGTTCACTTCTTTTGCTTCTCTAGTTAATGTCTTCACCCGAACGCCCTCCCTCGCTGGACCCTGTTGCTGCTGCCCGTTGGGCGGCCCATGGCTTGGGGCCTGCCTCCCCATGGTTGCACGAAGAAGTGGCCGCCCGAATGATGGATCGGCTGGACTTCATCAAGCTGAAACCGCAACGGTGGGTCCATTGGGAGCCATTGACTGGGGGTTTATTGGCGCAACGGGCTTTGCAGGCGCGTTATCCGAAGGCCGAGATTTGGCTGGAAAGTGATCAACCCGGTCAAGCGCTGTCAGCCCAAACGGCGGTTCAGGCGCGTTGGTGGCAAATGGCGCGTTGGCGGGGTCCCAAGATTCAGGTGGGTACCCCATTGGGCGGCCAGGCTCAGATGATTTGGGCCAATATGCTGTTGCACACTTCAGCACACCCCCAAAATTTATTGAAAATCTGGCATAAATTGCTGGATACAGACGGTTTTTTGATGTTTTCTTGCCTAGGGCCAGACACTTTGCGTGAACTACGCGACCTTTACGCCCGGCAAGGCTGGCCCGAACCTGCCCATGAATTCACCGACATGCACGATTGGGGGGACATGTTGGTCGAGGCGGGTTTTGCCGAGCCCGTGATGGACATGGAGCGCATCACCCTGACTTTTGAAACCCCAGACCGCCTGTTGGCTGAGCTGCGTGAATTGGGCAGAAACCTGCATATTCAGCGTTTTGCCGGACTGCGGGGCCGCCGTTGGTACGCTCAGTTGACCCAGTTGCTCATGGGTTTGGCTCGACCCGAAGAGGGCGGGAGACTGGCGCTGAGTTTCGAAATTGTTTATGGGCATGCCCTGAAACCTAGGCCTAGGGCCAAGTTGAGTGCCCAAACAGAAATTGGCTTGGACCAAATGCGGCAAATGCTCCGCAACGGTGCCGGGATATCCGACAAAGTTTGAGTTGAATCAAAACACCCTCTTAACTCGGGTAAAATCTGCCCGGATTTAGCTGGAATATGTGCTTTTTTGCATGTTAGGTTATTGAAAGTTGACTCGTGTCAAATCCAACTTACCAGTTCGCACAAGAATCTTTGCAGGCGTCGGAACCCACCATTCAGTGGCGTCTCAGACGAAACTGCTCAGTGACACCCGCTCAATTGGGCTGGCTGTATTTTTCATTGTGCGTTTTGTCGTTAGGCATTGGGGTTTTCTTCTGGTTGCAGGGGGCTACTTTGGTGCTGGCTTTTGCCGGTTTGGAAATAACACTGGTTGGCGTGGCTTTTCTGGCCTATGCCCGCCATGCGACCGATGGAGAGTGGATTTCACTGCAAGGCACCCGCCTGGTTGTGGAATGCGAATCTGCCGGACGCCGTGAACGGGCCGAATTTGCCCGTCAATGGGTCAGGGTCGAGCCAAAGTCTGGCGACCACAGTCTGATCGAGTTGTCAGGCCAAGGTCGTTCGATCGAGGTGGGGCGCTTTGTGCGTCCCGAATTGCGTCAAGTTTTGGCGCGTGAAATCAGAAGAGCATTGCGCAATGCGTGATGCGGGGTGGCAAAACCGGCAAGTGCCAGTTTTGTCCATGGTGTGGGTTCAACAGAGACTTGGAAGTTAGTGAGAACTATGAAGATCATTTCCAACAAATTGGCATCGTTGCTGAGCCGTGCTGGCATTTTTACCGGTGCTTGGCTGGCCACTGCGGCTTACGCAGTCAATGATTTGCCGGGCGGACCAGCTGTCAATCAGCTCAATTTTCACCCACCGGTGACCAAGATTGCCGAAGAGCAGCATTGGCTCCACTGGTTCATGTTGATCCTTTGCACGGTGATCTTCATTGCGGTTTTTGCGGTCATGTTTTATTCCATCTGGAAGCATCGCAAATCAGTCGGACACAAGCCCGCCACTTTCACCGAATCCATCACCGTCGAAGTCATCTGGACTGCGGTGCCTTTCCTGATCGTGATCCTGATGGCCTTGCCTGCTACCAAAGTTTTGGTGGCCCAAAAAGATACCACCAACGCGGATTTGACCGTCAAGGCCACGGGATACCAGTGGAAATGGGGTTACGACTACATCAAAGGTGAAGGCGAAGGCCTGAGTTACATCTCGACACTCGATTCTTCCCAGCGTGCCATGTCCGATGCGGGCAAGCCAGAGGGAGACAATTATTTGCTCAAAGTGGACAACCCCTTGGTGGTCCCTGTCGGTCAAAAAATTCGTGTGATCACCACGGCCAATGACGTGATTCACGCTTTCGCTGTGCCTGCATTCGGTATCAAACAAGACGCCATTCCGGGCTTTGTGCGTGACACATGGTTCCGCGCCGAAAAAACCGGCGACTTCTACGGTCAATGCCAAGAACTTTGCGGCAAAGAACATGCCTACATGCCCATTCATGTGAAAGTGTTGTCAGCTGAAGACTACGCAGCATGGGTGGTCACCGAGAAGAAAAAACAAGCCGCCAAAGCAGACGATCCTTCTAAGGTTTGGGCGCTGGACGACTTGTCCAAGCGGGGTGAAAAAGTCTATGCCGCCAATTGCGCTGCCTGTCACCAAGCCAATGGCAAGGGTGCCGGTGCCATCAAAGCTGTGGATGGCTCACAACTGGTTCTGGACGCTGACAAATCCAAGCAAATCGCTGTTTTGCTGAATGGCCAGGGCAATGGTGCCATGCCTGCATGGAAGCAACTTTCAGATACTGAAATTGCTGCTGTGATCACATATACCAAAAACAACTGGTCCAACAAGACCGGGCAAATCGTGCAACCGGCTGATGTTCAAGCCGCGCGCAAATAAGCCGTACCGTATTTAAATCAAAGGAAATCAAGATGAGTGCCGTTCTAGACCATCACGATCACGCCCATGACGATCACGGTCACGCGCCCACGGGGTGGCGTCGCTGGGTATATGCAACCAACCACAAAGACATCGGTACTTTGTATTTGTTGTTCAGCTTCGCCATGCTGATGGTAGGTGGCGTGCTGGCGCTTGGCATTCGTGCCGAGTTGTTCCAACCCGGCTTGCAAATTGTCAACCCAGAGTTGTTCAACCAATTCACCACCATGCACGGCATCATCATGGTGTTCGGTGCGATCATGCCGGCCTTTGTGGGCTTTGCTAACTGGATGCTGCCTTTGCAAGTGGGCGCCTCTGATATGGCCTTTGCCCGCATGAACAACTTCAGCTTCTGGCTGATGATTCCTGCGGCCTTGATGCTGGTCGGTTCGTTCTTTATGCCCGGTGGCGCTCCTGCTGCGGGCTGGACCTTGTACGCACCTTTGACCCTGCAAATGGGCCCTTCGATGGACGCTGGTATTTTTGCCATGCACATCTTGGGTGCATCCTCCATCATGGGTTCGATCAACATCATCGTGACCATCTTGAACATGCGTGCGCCTGGCATGACCTTGATGAAAATGCCCATGTTCGCTTGGACATGGTTGATTACGGCTTATTTGCTGATTGCCGTGATGCCCGTGTTGGCTGGCGCGATCACCATGACCCTGACCGACCGTCATTTCGGGACCAGCTTCTTCAACCCCGCTGGCGGTGGTGACCCGGTCATGTACCAGCATATTTTCTGGTTCTTTGGCCACCCTGAGGTGTACATCATGATCTTGCCGGCCTTCGGCATCATCAGCCAGATCGTGCCTGCATTTTCCCGCAAGAAGTTGTTTGGCTATGCCTCCATGGTGTACGCCACATCGTCCATTGCCATTCTGTCGTTCATCGTGTGGGCGCACCACATGTTCACGACCGGTATGCCTGTGACGGGTCAACTTTTCTTCATGTACGCCACCATGTTGATCGCAGTGCCTACTGCGGTGAAGATCTTCAACTGGATTGCCACCATGTGGCGCGGCTCCATGACTTTTGAAACCCCCATGCTGTTTGCAGTGGGTTTCATCTTTGTGTTCACCATGGGCGGTTTCACGGGTCTGATTTTGGCCATGGCACCGATCGACACCCAACTGCAAGACACCTACTACGTTGTGGCCCACTTCCACTATGTGTTAGTGGCGGGTTCATTGTTTGCTCTGTTTGCCGGTTTTTACTACTGGGTGCCCAAGTGGACCGGTGTGATGTACAACGAATCGCGCGGCAAGATCCACTTCTGGTGGTCGCTGATTTCTTTCAACGTCACCTTCTTCCCGATGCACTTCTTGGGTTTGGCCGGTATGCCACGTCGCTACGCCGATTACCCCATGCAGTTCACTGATTTCAACATGTTGGCATCGGTTGGCGCCTTCTTCTTTGGTTTTGCTCAGGTTTACTTCTTCTTGTTCGTGGTCTTGCCGACCATGCGCGGCCAAGGCGAAAAAGCAGCTCAAAAACCATGGGAAGCCGCCGAAGGTCTGGAGTGGGAAGTTCCATCTCCCGCACCTTTCCACACCTTTGAAAATCCGCCGAAGCTTGACGCTACGGCTACCCGTGTGGTGGGTTAATCGCAGATGGCCATGACACCTGAACAAAAGAAAAGCAATCTCCGACTGGGGCTGATTCTGGCCTCGGTTGCTGCGGCTGTGTTGGCGGGTTTTGTGGCCAAACTGCTTTTGCTCAACCCCTGAAAGACTTGTGATGAATTTGCGTGGTGAAAACCTGAAGATGGTGGGCAAACTGGCGGTAGTGACTGCCGGCATGTTCTGCTTCGGTTACGCACTGGTGCCCATTTACAAAGCAATTTGTGAAATGACAGGTATCAACATCCTGTCGATCTCGGAAACCCAGATTCCTGGAAATGCCAAGTCGGGTAAGGCCGCAGAAGTTTTGCGTAACAGTCAGGTGGATACCACGCGTACGATCACGGTCGAATTTGATGCCAATGCGCGTGGCCCTTGGGACTTCAAGCCCGAAAAACGGTCCATGCAAGTGCATCCGGGTCAACTCAATACGGTCATGTATGAGTTCCAGAACATTCAAAACCGCCGCATGGCAGCCCAAGCTATTCCCAGCTATGCCCCCAGGCAAGCGGCCAATCACTTCAACAAACTTGAATGTTTCTGTTTCAACCAGTACACATTAGAGCCTGGAGAGAAAAAATCCTGGCCCGTGGCTTTTGTGATTGATCCCAAGTTGTCCAAAGACGTGACCACGATTACGCTGTCCTACACATTTTTTGAAGTGGGTGGCAAAACCCCCGCTGCACCCACCGCACCGTTGGCGGCTGCCGTGCAACCGTTGCCAGTCAAGATGGGTGTGGGATCGTGAGTCAAAATAACCCGATGCCCAAGCGCAAAACCCCTTGGTTAAGAACCATTCAGGCGGTGCTTTGGTCGTTTGTCGGACTTCGTAAGAATTCCGAATACCAGCAAGACATTGAAAAACTCAACCCCTTCCACATCATTGGTGTGGCCATCGGTACAGTTTTGTTGTTTGTTCTGGGCTTGATAGCACTGGTCAATTGGGTTGTCGTTCAACCCATTGGTCTGTAAACCCCAGATTTGATATCGAAAGAAAAGAGAGCAGGAGTCCCCATGAGTTCAGCAGCACACGGCACAACGCCTTATTACTACGTTCCAGATTCATCCCGCCATCCGGTGATGGCCGCCATTGGTCTGTTTTTTGTTATCTTTGGTGCTGGTCAATGGATCAACGGTGTCGAATGGGGCATGTATTTCCTCTACTTTGGCCTCGTTTGGTGGCTCACCGTGTTGTATCAGTGGTTCAAGCAAGCCATTGGTGAGAGCGAAAGCGGCATGTACAGTCGCAAAATCGATTTGTCCTTCCGCTGGAGCATGACTTGGTTCATCTTCTCTGAAGTGATGTTTTTCGGTGCGTTTTTTACGGCCCTATGGTGGGCGCGTTCTCATTCGATCCCCGCATTGGGTAGCCTCGAAAACGCCTTACTTTGGCCCGACTTCAAGGCCGCATGGCCTAGCATGGTGGCCGGTGCAACCACCTCTCCCGCAGGCATTGTCGAGCCCTTCCAAACCATGGGGCCCTTCTGGTTGCCCACCATCAACACGGCTTTGCTGCTGACCTCGGGTGTGACTTTGACTGTGGCACACCATGCCTTGCAGCAAAACGACCGCAGCAAAACCATCAAATTCATGTGGATGACGGTGATCTTGGGACTGACCTTTTTGTTTGTTCAGGGTTATGAATATGCCCACGCATGGAACGACTTGAACCTGAAACTCTCTTCCGGCATTTACGGTTCTACCTTTTACATGTTGACCGGTTTCCACGGCTTCCATGTGTTTGTCGGCATGTTGATGTTGCTGTTCATCACTTTGCGTTTGCAAAAAGGCCATTTCACATCGGAACGTCACTTCGGTTTCGAAGGCGCCGCCTGGTATTGGCACTTTGTGGACGTGGTTTGGTTGGGCTTGTACATCTTGGTTTACTGGATGTAACTTGCGTTGGCCACAAAAAAAGCGCCTTAGGGCGCTTTTTTATTGATATCCAAGCTTCCAACTCAGGTCCCGGGCGGTATGCCAGTGGGTTGAATCCACCCCATTTTCCAAGAAATCAGAACACAGATAAACAGCACGATTGACAGACCGACCCTGAAGGCCAAGGCGGTGGCCATGTTCCCTTTGGGACTTGGGCTTCCATCTTCGCGTGGCGGGCGCATCATGTAAATCAAAGCCGAGGCCAGACTTGCCAAAATGGCGATAAAAGCAATTGCAACCAGTATTTTCATAATCCGCATTATCCAATGAGTTCACAAACCCCTGCCTGGCAGCGTATCTTGATCCTGGTGGCCGCCACATTGGGCGTACTGGTCACCAGTTCATTGGGATTTTGGCAGTTAGGCCGTGCGGCCGAAAAATTGGGTCTGCAAAGTGCAAAAGACCAGCAAGCCGCCTTGCCAGCCCTAGAGGGTCGTGTGTTGGAACTCACCAAAGACACATCGACCCACGAGCTGGTTTACCGGAAAGTGCTTCTGCAGGGTCAATGGCTGGCTGAGCACACGGTGTACCTAGAAAACCGGCAAATGCAAGGCCGGCCCGGCTTTTATGTGGTGACGCCGTTCAAGATCGCTGAAACCGGCACGGTGGTGTTGGTGCAGCGCGGCTGGGCCCCCCGTTCATTCATGGACCGTGCAGCATTGCCCAGTATCGAGACACCCACCACGGCGGTTGAAGTGCAGGGACATTTAGCCCCTTGGCCTTCACGGCTGTATGATTTTGGCGCTGCCGAGGCAGGGCCGTTACGGCAAAATCTGGACTTGCAGTTATTCAGGCAACAAACAGGCTTGCCCGTGCTTGAAGTTAGTGTGCTTCAGCAGGGTGCCGCTTCAGAAGGTTTGTTGCGCGATTGGCCTGTGGTGGCCACGGGTGTTGAAAAGCACTACGGTTACGCATTCCAATGGTTTGGCCTCAGTGCCTTGATCGCTTTACTTTATGTCTGGTTCCAAATTGTCCAACCCCGTCGAAAGAAAAGTGCTGGCTGACAGCCCGCTCAACCTGACCGTGCACTCCATTCCTGAACCAGGCGAAGTGGTGCAGGCCGATCAGCAACGCACCCGAATGGGCCGCTGGAAAATGGTAGCCATGTTGTTGGTGTGTGCCTCCCCGGTCATCGCGTCCTATTTCACTTATTACGTTGTGCGCCCCGAGGCTCGGCGCAATTATGGTGAGTTGATTTCACCGCAAAAGGACTTGCCTCAGGCAGAAGTGAAGAATCTGCAAGGCGAGGCAGTGCCCTTGTCGAGCTTGAAGGGCCAATGGTTGCTGGTCACGGTGGGCTCGGGTGCTTGTGACGATCGGTGTCAGAAAAACCTGTATTTCCAGCGTCAATTGCGTGAAATCATGGGCAGGGAAAAAGACCGGCTCGACCGAGTCTGGTTGCTCACTGACAACGCACCTGTGTCGCAATCCCTGTTGCCCGCATTAAGCCAAGCCCATGTGCTGCGCATACCCGCTGATGTGATGCAGACATGGCTCAGTCCGGCAGCGGGTCAGCAGTTGCAGGATCATTTGTATGTGATTGACCCGATGGGCAATTGGATGATGCGCTTTCCGGCCAATATGGATGTGGCCAGTGCCTCCAAAGCCAAGAAGGATCTGGAGCGTTTGCTCCGGGCTTCTTCCTCATGGGACCAAGCAGGGCGTTGAGTCATGAATGAAGTTGACTTGTACAACTTGGAGCCGATTTTTCAGTTGATGGCTGTCGGTTTGGCGGTAGCGGCGTTGCCTTTGGCTTGGCTGGCATGGCGGCAGCGGCATGCCACCCCCGCACGGCGGCTTCAGGCGCTGACAGTTTTGACATTGTTTATCACGTTTGACTTGGTCTTGTTTGGCGCGTTTACCCGCTTGACCGACTCCGGGCTGGGTTGTCCAGATTGGCCAGGTTGCTATGGCAGTGCCAGCCCAATAGGTGCAATGGCCCAGATAACGGCAGAGCAGACGGCTATGCCCACTGGGCCCGTGACGCAGGGCAAGGCCTGGATCGAGATGATTCATCGCTACCTGGCAACAGGTGTTGGCGTGTTAATTTTGACCTTGGCTGCGGCTACATGGTGGCAGCGCAAACATCCATCGACTGTGACTGTGAGTCCCTGGTGGCCGACGCTGACCTTGGTTTGGGTCTGTTTGCAAGGTGCATTTGGTGCGCTGACGGTGACCATGAAGCTTTTCCCCGCCATCGTCACATTGCACTTACTGATGGGCTTGGGGTTGTTGGCTTTGCTGACGGCGCAGGCCGTGCGCTACCAAGGGTGGCAAACCCGCGAAATCCCCTCAAATTTGCGCCAAGGTCTGTGGCTGGCTTTTGTTTTGCTCTGGGTGCAAGTGGCCTTGGGCGGTTGGGTCAGTACCAACTACGCGGTGATGGCTTGCCCTGACTTTCCGACCTGTTTGGGTCAATGGGTTCCCCCAATGAATGGGCAGGGGTTTGGACTTTGGCGTGAATTAGGTCACTCAACGGACGGTCAACTGTTGCCGTTTGCCGCGCTGACGACCATTCATTTTGTGCACCGCAGTGCAGCTTGGGTGGTGCTGGCGGTTCTGGTTGTTGTGGCTTGGCGCTTGCGCCGCGTCCAGGGTTTGCAGCGCGTAGCGCAAATTATTTTGGCCGTGTCTGCGTTGCAATTCCTGACGGGCGTGAGCAATGTGGTGTTCAGTTGGCCCCTGCTGGCCGCCGTCATGCACACAGGCGGTGCCGCTGCTTTGGTGGTTTCATTGACTTGGGCGCTGAGCATCAGCCGCTCGGGTGTATTTGTTGTTTCTGATTTCCCGCATACTGCAGGACGTTTTTCACCTGATTCAAGGCCTGCTGCATGATGGCTGCAATTGCTTCCCCTTCGACTTGGCGCCAATATTACGCGCTGACAAAACCTCGCGTGGTTCAACTGATCGTGTTTTGCGCCTTGATTGGCATGGTTTTGGCTGTGCCTGGCGTCCCAGGGCTGCAAGAATTGTGGCTAGGTTTTGTAGCGTGTGCGGGCATCTGGTTGGTGGCCGGTGCTGCCGCAGCCTTTAACTGTCTGGTTGAAAAAACCATTGACTCCAAAATGAAACGCACCGCTTGGCGGCCTACTGCTAAGGGCGAATTGAGCGACCGTCAGGCCTTGGTGTTTTCGGCGGTATTGTGTTTTGTAGGTTCGGTGGTTCTTTATGTCTGGGTCAATCCGCTGACCATGTGGCTGACTTTTGCGACCTTCGTGGGTTATGCCGTTATTTACACCGTCATCTTGAAGCCCTTGACGCCCCAGAACATTGTCATTGGCGGTGCCAGTGGAGCCATGCCCCCGGTTCTGGGCTGGGCGGCCATGACCGGAGATGTCGGTCCTGAAGCCCTGATTTTGTTTTTGATCATCTTCCTCTGGACACCACCGCACTTCTGGGCCTTGGCGCTCTACAGGGTGGAGGATTACAGAAAATCGGGTCTTCCTATGTTGCCCGTCACCCATGGCAATGAGTTCACCCGCTTGCAAATTTTGCTGTACACGGTGGTGTTGTTGGCCGCTTGCTTAATGCCCTTTGTTTATGGCATGAGCTCTTGGCTTTATCTGGGCGTAGCCGTGGTCTTGAGCATCGGCTTCATGGCTTATGCCGTGGCGCTTTATCGGTCTTATTCTGACGAATTGGCGCGTAAGACTTTTCGTTTTTCCTTAATTCACCTGAGCGCCTTGTTTGCTGCGCTGCTCGTGGACCACTATCTTTTTTGAATGAAATTATGAACAAGCGCCATCTCTTGAGTGCCTGCTTTTTGGGGACCATGCTTGGCTTGGTGGGCTGCGGTCAAGACAAACCCGCCTTCAAAGGGGTTGACATTACCGGCGCTGATTACGCTCAAGGCTGGGAGTTGACGGATCAGAACGGGCAAGTCCGAACGCTGAAAGACTTTGCGGGCAAGGCCGTTGTGGTCTTCTTTGGCTTTACCCAGTGTCCCGATGTGTGCCCGACCGCTTTGCAAGAAATGGCTGAGGCCAAGAAATTGTTGGGTGCAGACGGCGACAAATTACAAAGCGTATTCATCACCCTAGACCCGGAGCGCGACACGCCTGAGTTGCTGAAAGCGTACATGGCTAATTTTGGCGCCGACTTCGTGGCCTTGCGCCCGAGCCTAGAGCAATTGCCCAAAGTCGCTAAAGACTTCAAGATCTATTACAAAAAAGTGGAGGGCAAAACCCCCACCAGCTACACCATGGACCATTCGGCGGGGAGTTTCACTTTCGATCCCAAGGGCCGAATCCGTCTTTACAACCGCCACGCCAGCGGTGCAGCGGCACTGGCCGATGACGTGAAGATTCTGCTCAAGGGCTTGTAAATCGCATTTGCCCCAGGCCAATCACAGGGCTTTAGTTGACCTCGATTTTCTGGCTGCGAATGATGCCGCCCAAAGCTTGGGTGTCCGCTTGTATGCGGTTGCGCAAACCTTCGGGTGAGGAGCCTACCACTTCCCAGCCTTGCTGAAACAAACGTTCACGCATGTCAGGCGAACGCACGATCTCACTCACCTTATTGGCCAGTTGACTGGCGACGCTTGCGGGCATAGAAGCTGGCGCGGCCACGGCGTTCCAGATCTCCAGTTGGTAATCCCGAACCCCGATTTCTGACAAGCTGGGCACATCAGGCGCCACCGTGCTGCGGCCCGTGCTGGTGGTGCCCATGATTTTCAACTTGCCCCCACGCACCTGCGCCGCAGCCATGGCGGGGGGCAGCAAGGCCAACTGCACCTGGCCGCCAATCATGGCGGTGATGATTTGAGGGTTGCCTGGGTAAGGCACATGAACAGCCGCCAAACCTGCCTTTGTTTTGAGCAACTCCATGCCCAAATGGCCCACGGTGCCCACACCCGGGGAGGCATAGCTGAGCTTGTCTCCCGCCTTTTGGGCATAACTCAACCACTCGGCCGGGTTTTGACCCGGTGCATCGGCGGGCACGCTCAAAACCAGCGGGGCCTTGCCGATCAGGCTGATGGGGGTCAAGTCGGTCAAGGGGTCGTAAGGCACTTTCGGGTTCAAGATGCGCGCAATGGTCATGTTGCCATTGATCATCAAACCCAGTGTGTGGCCATCGGTTGACTTGGCTACAAAATCTGCGGCGATATTGCCACCGGCGCCCACTTTGTTTTCAACGATCACGTTTTGCCCCAGCGCTTTGGCCAAAGGCTCGGCCAAGGCGCGCGCCGTTAAATCGGGGCTAGAGCCTGCAGGGAAGCCCACAACCAGACGCACCGTTTGAGTGGGCCAGTTCGCGGGAGCGGTTTGTCCAAAGGCCCATGGACTTGACAGGGCCGCCAATGTGAAAAGTGCGAAGCGACGTGTGAAATTTGAAATCATTTTGAGTTTGAAGGGCTGATGAGATGAAAAGAGCCAGTGGCCAAGTAGGCCCCTTTAGCTTAAGTTTATGGCAATCCACGAAATAGATAAAGGTGGATGAATTTAGAGGTTTATGTAAAATAACCATAAATTATTTATTGAAAGTTAATAATGTTTAAGTTGTCGATATTTTCTTTAGTGTTGACGTTTATGGCATCTGCCCATAGTTTGGCTTATGCCCAAAGCACCGACAAAACCTACGTC
>Ga0315903_10000390_pt1 | contig 65617 bp, 59 predicted proteins | sample LakEriMetagenome_7_FD_203524 | JGI IMG/M metagenome (GOLD analysis project Ga0315903, IMG submission 203524) | Freshwater fungal communities from buoy surface, Lake Erie, Ohio, United States - Buoy 2 MA119 | ecosystem: Environmental > Aquatic > Freshwater > Lake | place: USA: Lake Erie, Ohio... | reverse complement strand
TGCTGACGCTCGCCCGGAACGCGACGCTACCCGCGAGAGCGTCCGCCGATCCCGGTTCAGAACACCGTCAGGCTCGCCAGGGTGCCGCTGGCACCGGTGATCTCCAGCAGCTGATCCACAGCGCTGTCATATCCCGCCAGGCCGTCATTCACCGCCAGGAAGGTGCGCAGGCCGGTGCCGCTGCCGAAGGTGAAGACACTGGCGCTGGAGGCCGCGAAATTGGCCACGCCGCTGCTGCTGCCATTGAGGAACGTGGTGATCGCGCTGCGGCTGAGGGTGGTGGGCTTGCCGCTCAGCACCCGCACCGCCCGGGAGCTGGTGGCGATCGTGTCGATCCGGTCCGAGCCGCCGATCTGGGCGATCTGCAGATCGGTGATGCGCTCGAACTGGGGATTGCTGGAGGTGCCGCCGATCAGCCCCGTGCCGCTGCCGCCGAAATCGAACAGGTCGTCGCCGCCACCGCCTGTCAGGCGGTCCAGGCCGCCGCCGCCCCGCAGGCTGTCGTTGCCGAGTCCACCCGCCAGCGTGTCATTGCCGCCGCCGCCCTGCAGATCGTCGTTGCCGTCAACGCCATCGAGGCTGTTAGCCCCCGCATTGCCGATGATCAGGTTGGAGTTGCTGTTGCCGATGCCGCTGAGGCCACTGGTTCCCGTGAGCGTCAGGGTCGTGTAGGTGATCGCCAGGGCTGGCGAGGCCGGCACCGAGCTGGCGCTGCGCAGGCTGTCGGCGTCGCGCCCGAAGCCGCCCAGGTCGTTGCCGACGCTGTCCTGGATCACGCCGCCGCCCTGGTCGCCGGCTGGGTCGCTGTACTCCACCCGCACGGTTTCGTCGTGGCGGGGGGCGGCCTCGAGGCTGCTGAGGGTGAGCAGCAGCCGGCGGGTGGTGGTGTCGACGCTGAGGCCACTGATGCTGCGGATCGCGCCGTTGACGCGCACGCTGACGTTGGCGAGAGCCGGGGTGCTGGCCTGGATCGCTTCGTTGAAGCTCACCGCCACCTGGCGTCCTTCCACCGTGATGCCGCTGACCGCCGGCGGCGTGCCCTCCAGGATCGGTCCCAGGGCCGCTGCGGTGACACTGCTGCGGAAGTCCTGCTGGTCCGTGCTCTCGACGCGCACCGCCAGGGAGGCCCCGAGATCGGCGGCGGTGGTGAGGTAGCTGGCGGCGGTCGCCCCGGCGATCGGGGTGCCGTTGCGCAGCCATTGCCAGCTCGTCTGGGGTGCGGCGGCATCGCCGTCGGGGTCGTTGCTGACCGCCCCGGCCTGCAGCGTCACCCCCACCCGCAGCGGGCCATCGGCACTGGTGGGCGCCAGGGTGCCGGCCCCGTTCTCGAACGCCGCCACGCTCACCGGAGCCGAGAGCACGCTGGTGAGCTGCCCGGCACCATCGGTGTAGGTGTGGCGGCTCTGCCAGCTGCCCGCGCCCCGCTCCCCCACCACGGCGGTGGCGCCTGTCAGGCCGGTGGCCGTGCCATTGCACAGCCAGTCGATGCTCACCGCGGAGCTGATGCCATCGGGATCGGCTCCGAGCACCCCCGCCAACAGCGTCACCCCCTCCTGCAGCGGCGCGCCGCCCGCGGCGCTGATCGCCGCGCTGCTCGCCGGTCCCTCCTGCAGATTGGTGACGGCCAGCCCGTAGGCGGTGCTGACCGGGCTGGAGCCCGCGACGCTGCTGTCGGCTACGTGAACCGTGACGCTCAGGCTGGCCTGCTGCTCGTGGTCGAGGCTGGTGCCGGCGCGCAGGTAAAGCCCCTGATCGATGACCCGGAACAGGGCCGCATCGCCGCCGCTGAGGCTGATCGCGTTGCTGCCGAGGCCGTCATCGCTGATCACGATGTCCGCCACCCGCCGGTCGGTGGCCAGGGCCGTGTTTTCGGCCAGGCCGGCGGTGACGGCACCCAGGCTCACGGCGGTTGGGGCCTGGTTGACGGGGGTGGCCGCACGCCATTGCACCTCGAGCTTGGGGCGGGCGCTGGCTGCTTCCGAGGAGGCGACATCGACCCCATCGGCGCCGCTGGGCTGGAGCAGCCAGCCCCAGTTCGCGGCGCCGCTCTGCCAGGCCCGCAGGCTGGTCAGCACGTCGATCTCCAGGGTGCCCACCGCCACGGCGGCCGTGGTCACATCGGCCGTCGCCAGGGCCTCGAGGCCATCGGTGCTGACGCCACCGGCCAGGCTGCTCCAGGTGACGCTGTCGCTCCAGGGCTGCAGCATCCGGTGCAGGGCCAGGGCGTTGCCGGGGTTGCTCACCGACAGCCGCAACCGGGCGGACACCAGGGACGCCCCCAGTGGAATCCGGCCGGCCTCGCTGCCGAACAGGTTGTCGAACCGCAGCAGGCCCTGCACGTCCTGACCGCTGCCGGCGGGGTCGTCCCCGTCCACGTTCAGGGAGGTGGCGGTGGCGAAGGCCGTGCCGGGACTGGCCTGGCTCACCATCGTGTCCACCGCCCCGAGATAGCCGGTGCTGCCCTGCTGGAACAGGCTGGTCCTGAGGCTGGGATCGCTGCTGTTGCGGATCGTGAAACTGGAGAGCACGGCGCCGTCATCGGCGGCCACGTAGCTCACCACCAGGTTGTCCGGAGTGACGTCGATGCGGCTGAAGCCCGGCTCCACCGCCGGCGTGGTGGAGGTGGAGAACCCGGCACGGATGTACGGCTTGTCGCTGAACAGACCGCTGCGCAGCCCCGTGCCGCCGGTGCCGACCACCAGCTGCACCAGGCCTGCCCCCTGGTCGTACACCCCGTCCTGATCGAGCACGAAGGTGGCGACGCCGTTGCTCTGGCCCAGCAGTGGATACGACTGGTGATAGGTGTGCGAATGGCCCGCCAGCAGCAGATCCACTCCGGCGGCTCGCAGCCGCGGCACCACCTGCTGGTAGTAGTTGTCGATCGGGCTTTCCGGTTTGTCGGGAGAGCCCGCCACCGGATGGTGCAGCACCGCGATCTTCCAGCGGGCGCTGGAGGCCGCCATGTCGGCCTCGAGCCAGCTGAGCTGGGCGTTGAGCCGGGTGGCGTTGTTGTAACTGTTGCTGTCGAAGCTGGCGATGTGGACATCGCCGTAATCGAAGGAGAAGGTGTGCTCCGGCCGCTCCCCCACCGGTGCCGACACCGAGGAGGTGACCCCGGCCACCGGGATCGGGGAACTGAAGCTGGCCTCCGTCGGCCCACCGCTGTCGGTCATCACGTCGTGGTTGCCGAAGGCCGCCATGTCGATGCGGCGGGCGTTCCAGCGGGTGGCCTCCGGCGCCAGGGAGGGCACGAAGCGGTGATCGAGCTGGGCGTGGGTACCGCTGGAGTAGGTGTTGTCGCCCAGCAGCATGGCGAAGGCGAGCGGACTCACCTGATCGAGGCTGTTGATCCGCGCCTGGACGCTGCGGAACTGGCTGATCGTGCTGGGGTCGGCGGAGTCGCCGTAGGCCACGAAGCTGAAGGGTGTGCTTTCTCCCGCCGGCAACCGGGTGCGAAAGGGGGCGCTGTATTCCGCCAGCAGCACATCCCCCGACCAGTGCTGGACGCGGTACTCGTAGTCGCTGGCGTACTGCAGGCCGTCGAGGCGCGAGCTGAACACGATGCGGCCGTCCACGGGTTGGGCCAACTGCTGGATCACACCGCCCGGGCTCCAGCTCGCGGTGCCGGCCAGGCGCACGTCGACGCTGAACCGATCCTGGGTGCCGCTGCCGGCTGGTTTCGTTTGCCACAGCAGCTCCACCTGGTCGGTGGCACTGCCGGCAAAGCCGGTGAGTGGCGCGTTGCCCAGCTGCAGTCGTGGGGTCTGGTGCACGCTGTACTGCGGCGCAGCGGCGATCGTGAGCGAGCGGCTCCACTGGCCCAGGGCCGTGCCGTCGCTGGCCTCGAGGCTGCCGGCGGGCAGTTCGAGCGTGTGGCTGCCGCCCGCCAGTCGGGGCAGCAGGAAGCGCACGGTGTCGCCGTCCACCGGGTTGGCCGCCAGAGCCGTGGCGGCGCCGTCGATCAGCAGGTCGCTGGCCTGCAGCGAGGCCCCGTTGAGTGGCGCGTCCAGGTCGATGTCGATCTGGAGGCTGCGGCTGCTGGCGGCCAGGGCCAGGTCGAAGCTGATGTCGCTGCTGGTGGCACCGGACTGGTGGATCTCCGCCGCCAGCACGTTGCGGCCCTGGCGCAGCAGGCCGGCCGGCAGGCTGGATGTGGCGAGGGAGAGCTGCACCGGGGTGCTCTCATCGGCGCCGGCGATCGCGGTGGTGGCCACCGTGTTGAAGCTGGGGTTGGCGCCGATGTTGTTGCGCAGCACCTCCTGGCCGTTGAGGTACACCACCACCCCGTCGTCGCGAATCACCGACAGGTCGAGCCGCTCCAGCGCCGCCGGGTCCGCCAGGTTGAAGTCGCGGCGGAAGTAGGTGGTGATGAAGAAGGCCCCGCTCGGTCCGCTGGGCACCACGGTGGCCTCATCGCCGTCGCCGTAGCCCAGTTGGCCCGCCCCCGACGCCCAGCCGCTGGCCGCGAAATCGAAGGCGCGCCAGGCGCTGCCCTGATCGCTGCCATCGGCCCGGTAGAGCCAGACGGCGCCGAAGGGCACCAGGCTGGTGCTGCTGCTGACCCCGCTCAGCAGGCTGGCGCTCACCTGGAAGCTGGAGGTGCCGGCAATCGCCTGGGTGAGGGCCGCGGCGGCCTGCAGCCGTTCGGCCGCGGTGAAGCGCAGGCTCTGCTCGAATTCGGCGTGGATGAACCGCCCGCCGCGGGCGCGGCTGAGCTGGCCCTGGACGTTGGTGGTGCCCCCCAGGCTGCTGAAGCCGGTTCCCGCCACCCCATCGTTGACCGCCAGATTGGTGGCGCTGCCGTCGGCCAGGGTGTTGTAGGCGTAGCTCAGGTGCCCCAGGCTGGTGAGGGCGGCGTCGAGGGCCAGCACCTCCGCCGAGACGCTGCCGTCACCGTTGGAGAGCACCGCATCGGTGCCGGACGGGAGGGCATGGTTGGCGGCCGCGAAGCCGTGCACCTGCCAGGTGTCGGTGCGGGCATCGGCGCCGATCCAGCTGGCATGAACCTGCTGGAAGATCGAGCTGCTCTGGTGCGCCACATCGGCGCTGCCGGGCCCATTGGCATGGCGGTGGGCACCAGCCATCAGAAAGCCGCGGGCTCCGGAGTCGCGAAAACTGCGGGCCCCCAGTTCCTCGCTGTGGAGGTCGAAGCGCACATGGGGCACCTCCAGCAGCGCATCCCGCTGGAAGGCGGGCTGCAGAAAGTAGGAGCCCCAGCCCAGGCTCTGCGCGCCGCCCACCAGCCGCTCACGGGTGCCGAGGAAACGCCGACCGCTGACGCTGTCGGTGAAGCGCACCACCTCATAGCCGAGGGCGTCGGCCAGGGTGACCGCCAGGCTCTCCTCGTTGGCCCAGAGGGCATCGGCGAGGGCGAGGAAGCCGGCCTGATCGGCGCTGCTGGGCGGCACGTAGAGATTGGAATCGGCCGTGAAGGTCAGTGATCGCAGCCGCTCCACCTCGGCCAGGAAATCACCTGTTTCAAACAGCAGGGTGGCGGCCATGGGGATGGGCCCGTGGTGGGTTGTGACTTCATTGTGAGCGCAGTGGCAGCCCCCTCAGCGCAGGCCCCGGGGCGGCGGCTCAGCAGACAACAACCCCCGCGGATCGCTCGGGGGCTCAGGAGAGCACGCACCGCACCCGGAGCCTGCCTGTGAGGACCGGTGGCACGCCGATCGTGCCTGGTGGCTGAAGCGGCTGGGGCATCGGCTGGATGAACTGGGCTGCAGCCAGGGCCATCGGCGGGCCGGACATCCGCTGTGGGCCACAACCTGAAAAGATTCCGTAATGGAGTCGAGTGATGCGGTCGCCGCGCCAGGGTATTCTTAAGATTATATATAAACGATCGATTCCTGTATGACCGCCTCGATCCCCTCGCAAGCGATTGCCCTGATTCAGGAGTTTGAAGGCTGCCATCGAATCAGCGCCAGCGATGGTCTGGTCCACGCCTATCCGGATCCTGGAACCGGAGACGAACCGCACACCATCGGCTGGGGAACAACGGTATATCCCGACGGGCGCAAGGTGAGGCTGGGTGACACGATCACCCGTGAGGATGCGGACAAGTTCTTCGTGACGAACCTGGAGGAGTCCTACTGGCGGCCGATCAGCGGTTCGATTCCTTATTGGGAGGAGATGAATGATCCGATGCGATCGGCTCTGTGCAGCTTTGCCTACAATCTCGGCGCCGGCTTCTATGGCACCGACGGCTTCAACACCATCAGCGGCTGTCTGCGCGACAAGCGCTGGCAGGACGTGCCGAAGGCCCTGATGCTGTATGTCAACCCCGGTTCGGCGGTCGAGGCGGGGCTCCGCAGGCGGCGCGACGCCGAGGGGGCGCTGTGGCGCGCCGGGCTGGAGCAGCTGTCGGGAGCAGAGCCCGCTGCCGCTCCGGTCATTCTGGAGGCGATCACCGAGACCTTCCTGAAGAAGGAGAAGCTGGATTCCAGTCAGCTGGCTCCGCATCAGCTGATTCCGATCGAAACCGGCAAGCAGTGGAAGATCGAGCAGCGGCTGGAGCTGGATGGCCACTCCCAGAAGGTGCGGCTGGCCTATGGCGCGGGCGACTGGTGGGTTTACCTGCCGCACTGGCAGGAGGTCGGCGCCAGCACCGCCACGCCGGCTGCCCCGCTCGCCGGTGGCGCCACCGATGCCCGGGAGGGTGCGGCAGCCGGGGGCAAGGATCTGGCCGTTCCCTATCGGTCACAGCTGGACAACCGATTCAATCCCCACGGCAGCTGCAATGTCACCTCCGTGGCCATGTGCCTCTACTACCTGGGCATGCCCCCGCGCCAGGGCATGCAACTCGAGGATGAGCTGTATCAGAAGTTGGACGCTTTGGGACGCAGTCGGCACGATCCCTATGATCTACAGTACCTGATCGGCACCTATCCTGGCTTCAAGGATATCTTCCGGCCCGATGGCAGCTTTCGCGATATTCAGCGTTCGATCGATGCTGGTAATCCCGTGATTGTCCATGGCTACTTCACGGCTTTTGGTCACATCATTGTGATCCGTGGTTATGATGATACTGGTTTCTGGGTCAATGATCCCAACGGTGAATGGTTCAGCAGTGGCTATGATCAAAGCCGCAGTGGTGAGCGGCTTCATTACTCCTACGATCTGATCGCCCGCACCTGTTCGCCCGAATCCATAGCGAACCCCCGGAACATCTGGTATCACACGGTCTTCAGGGTCTGATGGTGGTGGGGTTCAAGGCCTGAGCTGCACCTGTTGCAGCGATTCCGGATGGATTGGGGCGATGAACGAACTGTTCGCCCTCACCGCGCACAGCGCCCTGGTGCCCCGATCCCGCCTGAAGCGCACGTCATGGAGCAGATCGATCGGCTTGGCCTGCACCCAGAGGTAGGGCTTCGTCTGATGGAGCAGCGGTTGCGGCGCAGCTTCATCCTTTTCCACCAGTTCCAGCACAGCGCCGGTGCGCAGGGCGACCCAGGCCCGCCAGCTGCGGTCGCGGCACAGCAAGCCGCGGGGATCGCGATCGACCACCAACCAGAAGCGTTGCGGGTAGCTCCCCCGGGCTCCGGGCACGGAGACCATGCGGAAATCACCCTGGCCATCGGGCCGGACCACATCCGCGCTCTGGGCCTGGCCGGGACCGGGACACAGCAGCGCCAGCATCAGCGGGATCGCGCGCATCCAGGATGGGGCGGCAGCTGGCATCGGTGAGGATGGGGCGACCTGGACGGTGGAGGCCTCCACTGCGGTCAATGTATCCGCTTGCGCCAGCCGCTTCACTCGGGCCCTTGCTCGCCCCCATGTCGGGTTGCGTGCGGGGTCGGCGGTGAGCACGGAACCGATCCGCGGGGTGTGGTTGCTGAGCGTGCATCACCAGAGCGATCTGGCCACGGCCGACGGACACGCCCGGGTGCTGGACAGCCTGCAGGCCCGCGGCTGGAACACCATCTGTCCAGCGGTCTGGAACCGCGGCTGCACGGCCTGGCCGAGCGCCGTGATGGAGCGCCATGGGCTGCCGCGCCAGGACCCCGCCTATGCCCAGCAGGGCATCGATCCGCTGGCTGTCCTCAGTCGCCTCGCCCAGGAGCGCGGCATGCGGCTGATCCCCTGGTTCGAGTACGGCTTCGCGGCCGAGCCGATCGGCTTGCCGAACGCGATCCTGGCCCGCTACCCCCAGTGGGCGGCCCTCGATCGCCAGGGCCGCGTGGTGGAGGACGGTGGCCTGCGCTGGCTGAACGGCCTGAACCCGTCGGTGCAGGCGTTGATGCAGGAGCTGATGCTGGAGGTCGCCGAGCGGTATGCCGTCGATGGCCTGCAGGGGGACGATCGCATCGCCCTGCCCTGGAGCGGTAGCCACGACCCGGACACCCTGGCGCGGTACCGCCGCGCCAGCGGCCGTCGGTCGGCTCCGGCCGATCACGACCGGGCCTGGACGCGGTTCCGCTGCGATGGCATCAGCGACTGGGTGCACCGCACCGGCCAGCGCCTGCACCAGCTGCGTCCGGAGCTGATCTGGAGCATGGCTCCCACACCCCTGCCGACCGGACGCCTGCGGCTGATGCAGGACAGTGCCCGCTGGCTGGAGCGCGGCAGCGTCGACTGGCTGGTGCCGCAGTTCTACCGAAACACCCTGGCGGGCTACCGGCGGGTGCTCGGCCAGAACCGGCGTCTCTGGCCGGCGCGGCATGGGGCGCGGGTGGCCGCCGGAGTGGCGCTGGTGGCCAATCAACGGGCCCTCGATGGCCCCACCCTGGACCAGATGCTGGCCCGAGGCCGCCGGCAGGGGCTCGCCGGGGTGGTGGTGTTCCACTACGGCCAGCTGATGGCCGCAGACCAGGGTGTCTGGCAGGCCCTGGGCCATGACGCCGCGGTGCCCCGGATGGCCTGAGCCGTCGGGGCTGCGTCGGTGCGGCTGTGTCGGTGGGTCGGAGTCGGTGGGTTGGAGTCGGTGGGGCTGAGTCGGCAGGCCGGAGTCGGTGGCCGGGCTGCTCGGTTCCCTTCGGCGCTGCTCGAGCGCCGATCGGGCGCCGCAGCGGATTCCACTCCCCCGATCGCCGACACCCATGGCGGCGCGTGCAGCAGCATGGAGCCTGATGCGCAATGTCTGATGCAGGCGAGTTGGAATGGCACCGTGATTGCCAGCAGCGATGACATCGTGACGGTGGAGGGCAACGCCTACTTTCCGGCGGATGCACTGCGCCCTGAAGCGTTTCGAGCCTCCAGCCACCGCAGCCACTGCGGCTGGAAGGGTGAAGCCCACTACTACGACGTGGTGGTCGACGGGCAGGTGAACGCCAATGCGGCTTGGTTCTACCCCGATCCCAAACCTGCAGCCGACGAGATCCGCGGGCGGGTGGCGTTCTGGAAGGGTGTCAAGGTCTCGGCCGGCTGATTGTCGGTTGGCCCTGTGGTCTGATCCGGCGCTGCTGCATGGGAGCGGCGTTGTTTCAGGCCATGGGACAACAGGTTGATGCCGCTAGGATTGCCCATGAGACAATCATCTGGGCCCACTCAATGAAGGTCAGCCTGAGCACTCTGATTGCCAAGGCGAAAGGTCGGGTCAAGCGTCAGACAACCGTCTTGGCCTACCAGCATCTCGCCCTTCCACTCAAGGAGAAAACCTTTGAGCTGGCCCAGGAGCAATGCCTGGCGCATGCCGCAGATGCCTTGGAGATCTTCGGCAACACCACGCTCAGGGGATTCCTCAGCGACGAGGAGGTGAAGGAGATTGCAGCCGGCCTGGAGGAGATCGGTGCAGGCTTCTCATGCCAGGAAACGGTGCTCAGCGCCAACCCGGTGGAAAAAAGTGTGCGGATCCAGCATGTGGTATTCAGTGCATCGTTCTTGTCGATTTTAAATAAGCTGCTGCCTCCATTCTGGTACTACGCTTCGGATTCCTGTATCGGCTTGCCGGAATTCACCAAGCATCGCGACACCTTTTATGCGCCTCCTTTCCTGAAGGTGTTCATTCCTCTCTCGCCTTGCACCTTCGCCATTCTGCCGGGTTCGCACTGGCCTGGTGACAGCTATTCCAGGAGGGTGGGTAAACACGCCTCCAACTGGGATAGCGGCAATGAGCCGACGCTGCCGGCAAGCGAGGTTCATTTTCAGTCGTCCAAGACAAAGCAGGTCGCTGACATCTCCTATCTGGCTGCAGAAGACCTCTTCCTGCATCGGCACCTGTCGCCGGGAGATGTGTTTGTTTTCAATCAGTGTGCTGTGCATGGTCTCAAGGCTGATCTGAGCAGGAACTTTTTTCTGGCTCTCACTCTGGTGCCTTCGCCCGTGGCAGCCAGCCGCTATGGCCTCACCCGCTATGGCCTCACCCGCACCCAGCACGTGGAGGCGATCATTGAGAACATTGTCTCCAGCTCTGCCTGTGAGTACCACCTCAGTAAAGGCAAGAAGATTGATCCCGAAGAGTGTCTGTTCTCCGGCTATAAGTTCAGCGAGCATGATCTTGATAGGCTGACCTCGGGGGGGAGCTCTGGTGGTATCTGGAATAACTGTTTCGGTTTACGATTTATCGAGAAGGAAAAATGGCAGCAGGCTTTTGAGCAGAACAGGCACCTGGCCTTCCAGCGCCTGCAGAACACGTTGTAGGGGCTGTTGCTTCCGAAGCCACGATCCTTGGCTGGATGGCCGTATGGATCGACCTGTTCGTTGATGCTCAGTCTGTTGATGGTCTGTCTGTTGGCCTGCCATGCTTGATCTGATCAGCTACCGCCCCCGAGGCGACAAGCGCAACACGCCGTTCTTCGAGGAGCATCTGCCGCTGGTCTATGAGCGGCGCGCGCGCTGCGGGCTCGATCAGCTGGTCGGGGCCATGGCGGCGGTGGTGATTCAGGTGGACCATGGCCATGCCATGGCCGCCATGGCGGAGCTGGCCCTCATGGGGCCTTACCGCTATCGGGAGTGCTGGCTGATGGAGACCCATCGGGTGTTTCTGCTGGCCGCTGATCCGGCCTGGCCGCGCCTGATTCTGCTGGAGCCGCTCAGCCTCGACTTTGAAGACGAGGTGACGCGCTGGAACGCCATCCATCCGCTTTCGGCTGCCACCCCCAACGCTCGGTACATCGGTGAGGTGTATCACTGCCAGTCCACGGTTGAGGTGCGGCGGATGCTCGAGGAGCAGAGCATCCGCTTTGCCTATCCGGGAGAAGTGGCCAATCCCTTCTATGCCCAGCGCCACCTCAGCTTCACCTTTCTCTCCGACTACACCACCAATCGGGTGGGCTATGTGGATGTGCCCCTGGATTCACTGGCTCCCCTCAATCTCGGCGATCGGGTGCTGCTCGACGATGACGCGGAGCGGCCGATCCGGGAGGCCGAGGAGCGGCATCAGCAGCTTGATCTGCCGGGTCGCATTCTCGGCCTGGATCACCTGGCCACCCGCGTGCTGGCGGGTGAGAGGGAGGATGCGATTCTGGAGTATCTGACGATGGTTCCGTATTACTTCTGGGGGGCTTACAACATTCATGAAATGAACTCATCCACCAATGTCACCCGCAGCCCCGTGGTGAGCGATGAGAAGCTCTCGCCGGCGCGGGTGTTCACCGCCAACAACACCCCCTCCTACCTCAACTCCCTGCGCAACCTGCCGATGCCCACCGAGGAGTTTGTGCGCAACTTCGGGCGCCGCATGCACCACATGGCCTATGAAGTGGCCGATGGCGAGATCGACGGCCAGACAACTGTGGATGTGGTGGTGCAGCGGCTGCGGCAGGCGGGGGTGCCGTTTCTGGCTGAGGTGGTGGGTGAATGCGCCGACCAACCCAATCTCAAGCAGATCTTCTCCCGCAGTTCCCCCCATACGCTGCTGATCAGTGAATACGTGCAGCGCTGCCAGGGCTATGCCGGCTTTTTCACCCGCGACAACGTCGCCGCACTCACCGAAGCGGCCGGCCTCACGGAGCGCTACAGCCATGGCCATGTCTTTGACTGACGGCCACGGGCGTTGAGGGTGGAGCAGGCCGGGTGCCGCACGCTGACGCTGCCTGTCGTCGGATCAGCCCAGGCGGCCATCCCGGCCATTCCTGACATCCCGGCCATCCCGGCAATCAAGGAACGCAACGCCGCCGCCACCGCCGGCATCGGCCCTGGCCAGGATTCAGACCGTGATCCTGCCTGCACTGCGCCGTGGATGAGCCTTGCGATGTGCTGATCGTGGGGGCCGGTCTCTCCGGCCTGATCACCGCCCGGCGGCTGCTGGCCTCGGGCCTGCGGGTGATCGTGCTGGAAGCCCGCGAGCGGATCGGTGGACGCATGGTGCGCGGCCGCACCGCCGACGGCACCACGGTGGATCTGGGCGGTCAGTGGGGGGGGCTCACCCACCACCGCTTCGCGGCCCTGCTCGATGAGCTCCGGATCGGCCGCTTCGCCAGCTACACCGACGGCTGCGGCGTCTTCCACTGGCGCGGCCGGCGCGTGCTGGCGCCGTTGTCCCATGATCCGGCCGACACGCTGCTGTTCTTCGAACCGCAGGCCCTGGGCCTGGAGGCCGATGAGCTGCAGGCTGCCCGCAGCCTGCAGCTGGCCTTCGACCGGTTGGTGACCAGCATCAACCGCCGGCACCCCTGGCTGACCCCCGGCGCCGATGCCCTCGATCGCCTCACGGTCAGCGAATGGTCCGCCTCGATCAGCACGGCTCCCCTGGCACGCCTGCCGCTCGACTGGCTGTGCCGCGTCGGCGGATCCGGAGGCTTCGAGCCGTGGGAGGTCTCGATCCTGCACATGGCCTGGTGCCAGGCGGTGGCGCCCCAGGCCGAAACGCCGGAGGGCTGGCTGGTGCGGGGGGGGGCCGGCGGTGTGGCCGAGCGGCTGGCCGCCGATCTGGAGCGGGCGGCACCGGGCTGCATCCGCCTGGGCGCGGCCGTGGCGTCGATTCTTCAGACCGGTCCTACCGATCAAACCGGCCAGCCCGGTGGCATGGTGCACCTCACCACCACGGCGGGCCAGGTGCTGCAGGCCTCCCTGGCGGTGGTGGCGGTGCCTCCGCCGCTGCGAGTCGCGATCCGCTTCGAGCCGCCCCTGCCCGCCGCCCACTGCGCCCTGCTGCAGCGTTCGCCGATGGGGGCCATGACCAAGATCCTGGCCACCTACCGGCGCCCGTTCTGGCGCGAACAGGGCTGCAACGGCCTCGGCATCGGCGATCGCCCCGTGCTGGAGCTGGTGGCCGACAGCTCGCCGCCGGAGGGCACGCCGGCGGTGCTGGCTAGCTTCCTGACCGGTGAGCGCGCCATCACCCTCGAAGCGCTCGGCGCCCAGGCCGAGCGCCGGATGATCCTTGACGACCTCGTCGCCTACCTGGGGGAGGAGGCGGGCGACCCCCTCGACCTGCTGCTGCATCGTTGGAACGCCGAACCCTGGACCGGCGGCGCCTTCACCAGCTTCCCGATCCCCGGGACCTGGACCAGCCATGCGCGGGTGGCGGCCATGGGGGGTGAGGGGCCCGGGCCCGCCGACCACGGCCGTGTGCTCTGGGCCGGGACCGAGGCGTCACCGCGCTGGCCCGGTTACTTCGAAGGCGCTATCGAGGCCGGCGAGCTCGCCGCGGCCCGGGCCACCGCCCGGCTGCGGGGCGGCTGAGGCCTCCTTCCGCTCTGGCACGGCCAGGGCCGCCAGGTCTTCCCGGACCCCGGCGGCGGCCCAACCAGCTCCGCATGCCAGCGGAACGCCCCCTGCAGCGGGATGACAAGTTGGGAGCGCAGTACGGGACTGGACGGTTGATCCTGCAGGTGATCGTATGGCTGCCGGCGGCGGGGTTGGCCCTGCTGCTGCTGCTGCTCGAGCGGCGGGTGGGGCGCGCGCCACAGCTCAGGCCCCTCGTTTCGCCGTCCGGTTCGTCCCAGCCCGCTCCGGGGCCCATCGCCCCTGAAGCGGGTCTCTTTCTGCGGGTGGTGATCCCGGCCTACAACGAGGCCGTCAACATCACCGCCTGCATCCAGGCCGTGCTGGCCAGCGACGATCCGGGCCTCCCCTGGCAGCTGCTGGTCATCGACGACGGCTCCAGTGATGCCACCGTCGCTCTGGCCCGCGAGGCCATCGCCGCCTCTGACCATGCCCTGGTGCTGGAGGCCGGTCCCCGTCCGGATGGCGAGCGCTGGGTGGGCAAGAACTGGGCCGCCAGCCGCGCCGCCGCCCACCCCTGGCCCGAGGGCTCACCCGAGCAGCAGTGGCTGCTGTTCATCGACGCCGATGTGCGTCTCCAGCCGGGGGCCCTGGCGGCGGCGTGGAACGAGGCGCGGCGCGAATCCACCGATCTGCTGTCGCTGGTGCCGCGGCTGCAGTGCGGCTGCCTGGCGGAGTGGCTGGTGCAGCCGATCGTGTCGGCGCTGCTGGGCCTGGTGTTCCCGCTGCAGCGCACCAACGACCCCAGCGATCCCACTGCCTTCGCGGCGGGCCCCTTCATGCTGTTCCGTCGGGATGCCTACGAGGCGGTTGGCGGCCATGCCGCCATCGCCGATGTTGTGGTGGAAGACCTCACCCTGGCGCGCAGGATCAAGGGATCCGGGCGGCGGCTGCGCTACCTGGTGGGCGCCGAGCTGCTCGACCTGCGGATGTACCGCAACCTGGCGGCGCTGTGGGAGGGCTGGACCAAGAACTGGTTCCTCGGCCTCGATCGCAGCCTGGTGCGCGCCTTCGGCAGCGCGGCGCTGGTGCTGGTGCTGTTCGCCGGGCCCTGGGCCCTGGCCCTGCTGGCCGCCTGGTGCAGTGTGGTCAGCGCCAGGCCCCTGTGGTGGCTGATCCTTCCCGCTGCCGCCGGCATCAGCCTGGTGGCGTCCCAGCGTCTCTGGCGGTGGTGGCGCCTCGGGCTGCGGCCCCGCTACTGGTGGCTGAGCTGGCTCGGGGCTCTGCTGATCGCCGCGATCGTTCCCGCCAGCATCTGGAAGACCAGCACCGGCCGTGGCTGGACCTGGCGGGGCCGCCCCCTGGCCTGAGCGCGTCGTCCGCGGCCCTGCGGGGGCCGGTCGCCGGCCCTGATCGCACCACTGGCCATGGTCATGGTGACTCTGAACCGCAGGGAGCGGCTTGCGGCACGCCAAGCTGCCCGGGTCGTCGCTGCCTGTCGCCATGTCCGTTCCTTCCCTGCCTGCCGTGGTCACCCTCGCGGCCCTGATCACCTACCAGGGAACGGCGATGGCGGTGGGGCAGGCGCGGGTGAAGCACCGGGTGATGCCACCGGCCAGCAGTGGCCCCGAGGGCTTCGAGCGGGCCCTGCGGGTGCAGCAGAACACCCTGGAGCAGCTGGTGTTCTTCCTTCCCACCTTCTGGCTGGCGGCCCTGCTCGGCAGTGAAGCCTGGGCCTCGCTGCTGGGCTTCTTCTGGGTGGGCGGCCGCGTCGCCTATGGCGTCGGTTATCGCATCGATCCCGCCCGGCGCGGCCCCGGCTTCGGCATCAGCTTCCTCTGCGGCGTCGCCCTGCTGGTGATGGCGATCGTCGGTGTGATCCGCCAGGGTTGAGTCCGGCGGCTGCCGTCAGGCGTTGTGCGGCGACGGCTCCAGCAGCTGCATGCCGCGCCGGTGGATCTCGCGGGCGTAATCCGTCCAGGTGCCCTGGCCCCAGTAGCGGAAGCAGCTGGTCTCCAGCAGCAGCAGATGCAGCAGGGCCTGCTGATAGTGGGCGGTGCCGGTGACGGCGGGGTCGGCGGCCACCAGTGGATCGAACCGCTGGTGGAAGCGGGCGCTGAGCTGCTGCATCGGCTCCAGCACGTTGGCGTAGCCCTCCACCCAGCTGAGGTTGTTGGTCCAGGAGGCGCCGGCCATCGAGAAGCCGGGATCACTGGCCTGCAGTGCGGCGATGGCCTCGGCGACCGCCGTCTCGCCGGCGGCCGGTCCGCTGGCCCCATCGACCCGCTCCCAGATCCGGTGCTGCTGCACGGCCTGGATTGGCGGGAAGTCGTCGCTGCCCAGGCCGGAGGCCTCCAGCAGCTCCAGGTATTCGCTGCCGTTGATCGCCACGGTGGGCCTGCCGCCACCGTCCTCGCGCAGCCTGTGGTGCGCCTGGATGAAGGCCGAGGGGAACTCGTTCATCATCACGCCTCCGTTCTCACCGTCGGCGATCTGGGCCACCAGGGGCGGAATGCGCCGGCCCGCCAGCTCCACGGGCTCCAGCCCCAGGGCCTCGTAGCAGGGCTGCATCTGCCCCACCAGCTTCGTGTCGGACCCCTGGCTCTTGATCAGGGCGGTGATGCTGACCGTCTCGCCGCGGCTGTTGCGGGCCACGAGGCGATGGGGAAGGCGCGTCTGCTCACGGCTCAGAGGGCGGCCCTCGAGGGTTTCGACGCTGTGCTCCTGCACCAGCAGCCAGCGGTAGCCGCACTGCCGCAGGGCGCTCACGAAGGCATGCAGGGTGTCGGGGTGGTTGGGCAGGTGCATCTCCGGTGGGGAGAAGCCGCGCACCCGCTGCAGGGCCTCCTCGCCGAACAGCGCGGCGAAGTGGTGCTGCCAGGCCTGGATCTGCAGCAACAGATCGGGAATGGGCGTGGAGGGGGCCACCGCATGGCCCCAGAACGTGCCGAGCCACTCCACGTGCGGCTGCAGAGCGGGGTCACAGGCCAATGTCCGCAGGGCCGCGAGGATGTCGTGGCGGCCCATCTGCTCGAACCCCCAGAGCAGGGTGCCGGAGTAATCGAGCATGATCCGCGGGTTGCAGCCCTCGCGGATCAGCTGGAGCAGCAGATCCACCATGCGCCGGTAGCACTGGGCGAATGGCTCGGCATTGTGGTTGTCCCCTTCACCCGGGTGCTCCAGCATGAACTGCAGATGGCTGATCAGCGCCCCATCCGCCCCGGCCGGAATCGTCGGCTGATGCATGTGCAGGGCGCAGGCGAACGCCGAGCCGATCGCGTCGGCTTTCTGGTTGACGCGTGGCCGCGCTTCGGGCCCCTCCTGGTGCATCAGGGCCTGCAGCGCGGCTTCACGGCCGCAGATGGCGGGGAGGGCGGTGTCAGCCATCGTTGCCGGCTCCCGCCCCGGCCTGTGGGTCGCTGATCACGGGGTGGGACAGCCGAAGCGGTTGGGCAGCTGCTGGCGCGTCCCGGCCGTGCGGATGGCCTGGTCGATCACACTGGCGACCGCCCCATTCCAGGTGATGGCATCGGACTCGGGAGCCTGAACCAGCCGGGAGGTGGAGGCGCTGTGGGAGAAGGGGAACCGCAGGCAGACCCGTTGCGGCAGCACGCCGGCATCGACGCTGCGGGCCAGGGCCGCCGACTCCTGGACGAAGCCATCGTTGGGCCACTTGTCGGGGATGCCGCCGGGCTTGGTGAACAGGGTGCCGGAGACCAGCGTCACCGGAACGTTGTCGAGAACCCCCGCCTGCTTCCGTGTCCAGGGCAGGAACTGCTCGGGCTGGAAGGCATCGATGATCGGTTTGAGCGATGGCAGCTGCAGCAGGCCGGCGCGGATCTCCTTGCACAGGGCGAAGCCGTCGCAGGCGGCTTCGGCGTCCGCGGGGGTGGGGCCGGGAGGAATGGCCAGCATCACCGGCTCCCATGGGCTGCCCAGGGTGGTGAAGCTGCGCACGCGCACGGGCGAGCGCGACTCCCGCAGTTCGCGCAGGGCCTGGCGCGAGAAGATCCCGCCGAGGGAATGGGCCACCACATCGATCTCCTTGACGCCGTAGCGGCGATGGAGCTCGTTGATGAATGCGACCAGCTTGCGGCCGCCGATGTCCGTGGCCTCCACCGAGGTCACGGTGAGATCGAGCGGCAGCTGCGGCGGGCAGTCGCCGAAGGGGCCCCGGTCCGCGGTGTCGATGTTCGGGGGCACGGGCTGGCCGGGGGTGTCCATCAGCGGCGCCGTGTAGACCCGGAAACCGCGCTTGGTCAGATCGTCCCTGAGCAAGCCCCAGGTGTTGCCGGCCGACAGCCCGCGGCGGCAGGCACGCTCCGGGGTCGTGAAGGGCGTGACCGAGACCACCCCGGACACCATCACCACGGCGCGACCGGGTTCCTGCCCCGGCACGGCATGGGCCGGCAGGGGAGCGAAGCCGGAGGCCGTCGCCGTTGCTGCCAGTCCCGCCGCCAGGGCGAGGTGCTGCAGAACGCTGGGACGGATCGATTCGCGCACGATGCCGGGATGCCGCAAACCCGCAGCGTATGGAGGGTTCCGGCACCTGTCATCGCCCGGGCTGGATCCGCAGCATCGCGATCTTCAGGCCGCGCTTCTGACCGAAGACGTTGGCGATCTCTGGCAGATGGCCCACCACCTCGAAGCCGAACTGATCGTTCAACCGCTGGGTGGCCTGGTTGTGGTCGAAATACATGCTGATCAAGGTGTCCACCCCCAGGCGCGGGCAGGCCTCGATCATGCGCCCCTTGAGCAGGCTGCCGAGGCCCTGGCGCTGATGCTCAGGGGCGATGTAGGTGCTGATCTCCGCCGTTGCGTCGTAGGCGGGTCGACCGCCATAGAACGAGGTGAGATAGACACAGCCCACCACCAACCCCTGGCGTTCCGCTACCCAGATCGGCCGCCTGGCCGGGTCGAACCGCCGGAACCAGTCGCGGCGATCGTCGACCGTGATCGGCCGGGTATCCGCCGTTGAACGGCCGCCCGGGATCGCGGCGTTGTAGATCGCGATGATCCGCGGCAGATCCTGTTCTGTGGCGTCGCGGACAGTGATCATGCGGATCATGGCGCTGAACGGGCACCTTCCGGCCTGGCTGGGCGCTCGCCCGACCCGGTGTTGACAGGCCTCCCTGACGATAGGGCGGGCTGTCGTCGGTCTTGCCCCCATCCCCCGTCCCTGCCTGGCGGCCCCCCCATCAGACCTTCTTCGGCCCGGACGATCGCGTTGGACGGTCGCGTGCCGCCGCCGCTCGTCCTGTGGGCGATGCCCAGGCCACCACCGCCAGGGACCGGCCGGCCGCTCCAGGCGCCTGTTTCAGATCTTCAGCACCAGGGCTTCCGGTTCGGGGTGGTGCAGGCGGAACAGCCGATCATCGGCGGCCCGCCGGCAGGTGAGGAGAAAGAGGGGCATGTCGATGCCGAATTCCTGCTCAAACAGCATCAGCACACCCGCCGTCTGCGCCAGCCCGCAGGCCTGAATCGCCCGTGACAGGCCCTGGCGAGGTTGATCGGTCAGAGCCGCGAACAGTTTGTTCAGACGATGCTCCTGCAGCGCCCGTGCTGGCGTGACACCCCGGATCTGATCAAAGCTCAGATCCAGACAGTTGACGCTCGTTCCCAGCTCCACAGCAAGCTGTGGAATCTCAATCGGAGCCTGAAAGTGCCGGCCAAAATACCGATAGGCTTTGCTCACCAGTTCCCGTGGATTGCCGCACTCCAGCAGCTCCACCTGAACACCCTGCTGCGGCCCGGCGCGATGTGCCAAACAGGTTTTACATTCGCGCAGGCTGCGATGGAACCGGCGCGTTCTCCTGCAGCCATCCTGGCCCATGCCACACCGTGCAGGCCAGCGTTGCCGCAGCAAACAGCACAGATTGCAAGACGGCTGAATACGGCGTTACCTGGCGATTCAAAACAACACACAGCATGTAAACCTTTGGTCATTCAGGAGCTTGCTCAGATGGCGTCGATTCCCGTCGCCTGGCTGCGATGATGCCCTCGTCCGTCTGCTGCTCCTGGCAGGCGGTCTGGGAAGCAGGCGTCGCGAAAGCGACGCTTTTCCTTTGTCTTGCTACGCTGACTGTTCTCAATTTTTGCTCTCAGCTTTTTCTCTACTGCGTTCCTCCGCTTCGCTTCTCCGCTTCGCTTCCCCGCTGTGGTCCACATCGCTGGCGGCAGCGTCTGAGCCAGTAAAGGAGAATCAGGAGCTGCGTCCAGTCAGCGTCTGGGCGCGTCTGGCGTTCTTGACTGGAGGTCTTGAAGCCATCGCCATGATCCGCAGGCCCGCAACAACAACGACGACGACAACGACGACAACAACAACCCTGCTTCGCCCCTGGAGGGTGCGGGCCCTCAGGCCGCTTGCGGCCCTGCTGCTGAGCCTCCCCGCCGCGGTGCAGGCCGCACCCTGGCGGGATGAGCCGGGCGTGGCCGCCCTGTTCCGCCAGGCGGGGGTGGAGGGCACGTTCGTGCTGCTGGATGAGCGCACCGGGGAGCTGCGCGGCACCAACCGTGTCCGGGCTGAAACCCGCTTCCAGCCGGCTTCCACCTTCAAGATCGCCAACGCCCTGATCGGCCTCTCGGTCGGCGCCGTCGGTGGTGTCGATCAGCTGATCCCTTACACGGGTGATGCCAACCCGCTGATGCGGGAGTGGCTGGAGCCGATGGGGCTGCGCGGGGGGATGCGCGTCTCGAATGTGCCGCTGTATCAGGAGCTGGCCCGTCGCACCGGCCTGGTCCGCATGCGGCAGGCGGTGCAGCGGCTGCACTACGGCAACGAGCAAGTCGGCGCCGACGTGACCACCTTCTGGCTGCGCGGTCCCCTCGCCATCAGTGCGGTGGAGCAGACCCGCTTTCTGTCGGGCCTGGCCCATCAGCGCCTTCCCATCCCCATCAGCGCCCAGCGTCAGGTGGCAGAGATCACCACGGTCGACTCCGGCCCCGGCTGGAGCCTGCATGCCAAGACGGGTTGGCAGAACGCCCCGGGCGCCGGCGTCGGCTGGTGGGTGGGCTGGGTGCAGCGGGGCGATCAGATCACCCCGTTCGCCCTCAACCTGGCCATGCGCGGTGCCGTCGATGCCCCAAGGCGCGAGCAACTCGGACGCGCCAGCCTGCAGGCGCTGGGGGTGCTGCCGCAGCCACCGCGGGGGGGCGCCACCCCGGCGCCGTGACACCATTGGCGTTCACGACCGCTGCCGCGACACACCCGAGCTGTTCCGCCTGACGGAGCGTCCGACCGACGCGGGGGTGGAGGCCTGGATGCGACCAACGACTCCCGGAACTGGGGTGAAACAATCGGCCCTTACCTGGACTGTTTCTGCAGGGCTTTTTCGTAGGTTGTGATGTCCTTGCAGGGCATCCATTCGCGGCCCATGGCAAAGGCACCCGAGCACTGCAGCTGTCTGGCCCGTTGCTCGGCGGCTGCCTTGCTGGGGAACATGTCATGGGCCTTGGCCTGGGCTGGATCAAGGGCTGAGCTGACGGGCACAAGCGCTGTCATCAGGCTGAGGAAGATGAGCGGTGTCCGCTTCCGCATGGAGCCGGGCGATGCATCGGGTGAAATCAGAATAGAAGATATGGCTGATTGAGTCTGGATTCGCTGGGCTTATGCCCCCGGTTGTGTGGTCGGGTCGTGCTGCAACAGCTGGTCAGCGGGGGGGGGGCTGCCGGCGCTCAGCCCTGATCCCAGCGGAAACTCTGGTCATCCCAGGAGGTCGGGTCCTCGATCGGTTCGAGATGGGTCAGCACATGGGTGCGGGTGAGGGTCTCGGCGATCTCCTTCTCCAGCGCCTCGCACAGGTCGTGCCCCTGTTGCACGCTCCAGCGGCCCGGAACCAGCACGTGCAGCGACACGAACCGCCGCGATCCGGCGACCCGGGTGCGCAGGGCATGGAAGCGGATCTCCTCGGTTGTGCGCCTGGCCAGCAGCTGCTCGAGCCGGTTCTGCTCCTCGTCCGGCAGGGACCGGTCCAGCAGGCCGGAGGCGGTTTCACGGAACAGCTTCCAGCCCGTGACGATGATATTCAGCGCGACCGCGATGGCGATCAGCGGGTCGAGCACGCTCCAGCCGGTCAGCTTCACCAGGCCGATGCCGCCGACCACACCGATGGAGGTCCAGACATCGGTGAGCAGGTGATGGGCATCCGCCCGCAGGCTGATCGAGTGGAACCGCCTGGCGGCGTTCAGCAGCACCCAGGCCACCAGGCCGTTGAGGGCAGTCGCCAGCAGGGAGATGGCCAGGCCGATCCCCAGTTGTTCCAGAGGCTGGGGGCTCTGCAGCCGGCCGATGGCGGCGTGAATGATGGCGATTGCCGCCATCACGATCAGCACACTCTCGAGGCCACTGGAGAAGTATTCGGCCTTGAAATGGCCGTAGTGGTGGCTGCGATCGGCGGGCTTGGCCGCGAGGGTGAGCGCCCAGAAGGCACCCAGCGCCGCCGCCAGATTGACCCCCGATTCCATCGCGTCGGAGAGCAGACCCACCGAGCCGGTGAGCCGCCAGGCCCAGGTCTTCAGCAGGATCGTGGCCACCGCCGCCGCCAGCGAGAGCAGCACGAAGGAGCGGGGAGAGCCGAACACCATGGGGGTGGTCCGTTTGCTCCAGTCAACCAACGGCCTGCTTCAACGAGAACAGGCCGAACACCAGGAACAGACCGCCGCTGAGCCGATAGAGCAGCTTCTCGCTGATGCGGCCACCGATCCACTTGCCGGCGCCCACCGCCAGCCAGGTGACCAGGGCATGGCCGAGCAGCGTGCCGGCCAGCAGGCCCGCGAAGGTGAAGGCCGGGGCGGTGGCCAGGAAGATGGTCGTGAACTGGGTCCGATCGCCCAGCTCGGCGAGGAACACCAGCACGAACGCTTCCCAGATCACGGCCCAGGTGCTGCTGAGACGGTGACGGCTCTCGGCCTCGTTGATGGTCTGTTCCGCCTCCTGCTCTTCCTCCTCGGCCTCATGGGCGCCCATCCGCTGGGCATCCACCAGCAGCTTGAGGCCGAAGCCCAGGAACAGCACCGCCGCCAGCCAGGGCACGACGGTGGCGGGAAGCAGCTCGCGCAGGCCATAGCCCAGGCCCAGGGAGAGCAGGGTGACGGCCGTGAGCGCCACGAAGGCGCCGATGAACACATCCCGGCCGCGGTGACGGGCCGCCAGGATCAGCGCCATGAAGAAGGTCTTGTCACCCAGCTCCGCCAGGGTGATGGCGGTGAGGCTGGCTCCGAAGGCGGCCAGGCCGGGATCAGAGGGAAGAGGTGCGGTCATGGGGGGCAGGGTGCGGCACGACCCATCAAGAAGTCATGGGGTTTGTGGCGACGACGACGCTTCAGGCCGCATCCGGCGGCGCCATGGACAGGACGCCGTCGATCGACGCGGCGGGCAGTTCCACCACCAGTTCACAACAGCCTGACCGACTCTCGCCCAGGCGCAGCTCACCGCCGTGGCGTCGGGCGATGGCGCGGCCGATCGCCAGGCCCAGGCCGCTGTGGCCGCCGCGATCGCTGCCGCTCCAGAAGCGCTCGAACACCTGCTCGCGGTCGTGCAGGGGGATGCCGGGGCCCTGGTCCGCCACGCTCACCTGGATCTGCCGATCCGCCGCCTGCACCTGAACCGCCACCGTGCCCCCCTCGGGGCTGTGGCGTAGGGCATTCTCCAGCAGATTGGTGAACAGCCGCAGCAGCGCCTCGCTCTGTCCATGCACCGGAACGGCGTGGCTGGCCGGATCGGGACTCAGCTGCAGGCGGAGCGAGCGGGCGGCCGCCTGGGGTCCGGTGCAGCGCAGCAGGTCCTCCAGCAGCTCCAGCAGATCGAAGCTCTGCAGATCCCCTGCCGCCAGCGGCTGATCCAGCCCGGCCTGCTCCTGGCGAGCCAGCAGCAGTAGATCGTCGAGCAGTTCGCCCATGCGGCGGCAGAGGCCGTCGAGCTCACCCCAGGCCAGGGCCGGCTGCTGGCGCAACGGTTCCGGCACCGCCGCCAGCTGGGTGCGCAGGGCTGTGAGCGGATGGCGCAGTTCATGGGAGGCATCCGCCGTGAAGCGCTGCAGGGCGCTCACCTGGCGCTGGAGGGGCAGAAAGGCCGATCGCAGCATCCGGCGCCCCACCAGCAGCGCCGCCAGGACGGTGACGACGCCCCCCAGCAGCAGCCCGCGCTGGAGCCGCAGCAGATCGGCTCGGGCCGCCTGATCGGAGAGGGCCACCCGCACGTAGCCGAGCCGTTCCGCCTGGCTGTCGACCGGCTGCAGCAGGCTCATCCCCCCGGGCCAGCGCTGCCAGAGCGGGCCGGCGGCAACCCGGAGGCCGCGGGCTGCCGCGGGGGGATTGCGGGGCCGTCCCGGCAGGGGAGGCACCGCCAGGGATCCCTGCTCGCTCAGCAGGGATCCCTCGGCATCGAACCACTGCAGCCGCTGCTGCTGCAGGACCGGCAGGGCGATCCGCCGCGGCCCGGCCCGGAATTTGGCGCTGCCCTCCGCTTCGCGTGTCTCGTGGGCGATCAGGGGCAGCTGGGCCGCCGCACTGCCCGCCAGCTGGCGCAGTTCGGTGCGCTGGTCCTCCTGTCGCTGGCTGGCGATCCCCCAGTAGAGCGAGCCGGAGAATGCGGCCAGCAGCAGCAGGGCAAAGCCGCCCCCCTGCAGGGCCAGCCGTCGCCTGAGCTGCAGGGGATCAGGCGGGAGTGGTGGGATTGAGCCGGTAGCCAACGCCGTACACCGTTTCGATCAGGTTGGGATCACAGCCGGCTGCCGTCAGTTTCTGGCGCAGGTTGCGCATGTGGGTGCGGAGGGCGTCCTCACCCACCTCGCGGCGGCCATCGCCGATGCCGTGCAGCAGCTCCCCCTTGCTGCGGCTGTCGCCTCCGGCCCGCAGCAGCTGCTCGAGCAGCAGCGCCTCCTTGCGGGTCAGCTCCACGGGCTCGCCCCGCACCCGCACGCAGGTCTGACCGGAGACCAGCTGGAGCGGACCGTGGTTCAGCGCGCTCTGCAGCGGCCGGTGGGCGCGGCGCAGCAGGGCCCGCAGCCGCATCCGCAGCAGCTCCGGATCGAAGGGTTTGACCACATAGTCGTCGGCCCCCTCCTCGAAGCCCCGCATCTTGTCGGCCCGACCGTCACGGGCGGTGAGCATCAGCACCAGGGGCTGATGGCGGGGCAGCCGCCGCAGCTGCCGGCAGAGCGCCAGACCATCGCGGTCCGGCAGGCCGAGATCGAGCAGCACCAGGTCGAACAGCTCGCGCTCCAGCCAGGCCAGGGCTTCGCCGGCCGTGGTGGCCCGCTCACAGGCATAACCCCACTGGCCCAGCAACCGCAGCAGGGCCGCCTGCAGCGGGGGATCGTCTTCCACCACCAGGAGTTTCATGGTCCCTCAGGTGTGTTTCAGGCCGGTGCATCCTGGTGCGGATCTGCCTTATCCGGCCGGAGCGGCTGCGCCGGGAGGCTGCTCGCCCAACCGCCAGACCACCACCGCCAGCCAGTGCAGCAGCACCGCCGGCCAGAGGGAGCCACTGATCACGGTCATCAGGGTGCAGGCGGCCCCCAGCAGGGCCGTCTGCAGCAGAAAGCGGGGATCGCGCCTGAGGCGCTGTTCCTCCCCGCGGGCCAACGGGGCCAGCAGGGGATGCCAGGCCACGAACAGGCCGACGCTGAGTGCCATCCAGGGCAGCATCGCCAGGGGCCGCACGCCATCGAGGGCGCTCGGCAGCAGCAGGCCGCGGAACAGCAGCTCCTCGGCGAACGCCGGGATCAGCAACAGGCGGGCGGCGCCTGGCAGCCGGCTGTGCAGCGCAGACCAGCGCCAGTGGGGCGGCAGCAGGCCGCTGCGGCGGCCTAGGGGCAGTGCCACGGCGGTGTAGGCGAGCGCGACGGCCAGCGCGCCGAGGTGCCCACCAGGCTTCCAGAGCGGGAAGAGGCTGTCCCCCAGGCGGCCCAGCAGCAGGCTGACGCCGGGCAACTGCCCGAACAGGGCCGTGGGGGCGAGGGGGGCGAGGCGCGGATCGGCCCCCGGAATCTGGTCGGTGCGCAGCACCAGCAGGGGCAGGCCAACCCGCAGGAATTCGGCGGCGAACAGATCGTGGGCGCTGCGGGGCAGGAGCGACCGCCAGCTCAGCAGGGCGTCCCGAAGGCGCTGGCTGGCCACGAACGGATCCGGGTTCCGCAGGCGGTCCCAATCCGATCCGGTGCCGACCGCCAGCGCGCTGGCGGCATTGCGTTTCCAGTCGCCCCGCACTCGCCCAAAGGGTTCGAGCAGGTGATCGAAGGCCACGCCAAGCTCCCGCAGCCGCTCGCGATCACGGTCTGCCATCGCCCGCTGGCTTCCCTCCTGCCGCAGCTGCTGGATGGCGATCCACAGGGCCTGGGCCGAATCCTGCACGCAGGAGGTGGAGGGCGTGACCAGGGCGACGCCGCTGCCATCCCCGCTGCGGTAACGGGCGGCGATCAGCTCCGTCTGCAGATCGATCGCCTCGAGCAGCTCGGCTCCCATCGGCACGAGCACATCGGAGAACGGCCGCAGGCCGATCCAGCCCCGCTGGAGGCTGCCCGCGTAGGCGCTCCAGTCCTGACTGCCCGCCACGATGCCGTTGGGGTTGTTGGCGTAGATCTGGTGGTAGCGGATCGCCAGGCGGGGCCGGCCGGTGAAGGCGTCGCGCACCACCTGCGCCTGGCCGAAGGCGAAGTGTCCCGTGACGGTCCAGCCGCTCACCGGTTCCCCGTCCTCGCCCCCGATGCCTCCGAACAGGTGCATCAGCAGCGCCCGCTCGCCCAGCGCCCAGGGCGGCGCTGATTGGCCGTCTGGGATCAGGGCGGTGCGTTGCAGGCTTCCCCGGCGCAGCGGCGCTCTCCAGCTGCCGTGGCGGAGAGCGGCCAGGGCCGGCTCGGTGCCTCTGGTCGTCCTGGTCGGGCTGAGATCGAGCAGCGCGTAGGGCACCAGGGCCTGAACGGTGAACAGGTCGTCGGCGGCGGGGGCGCCCTGGATCAGCCATCCCCGGCCGTTGAGCGGGGAGGAGAGCAGCCCGGTGGGATCGATCAGCCGCCTGCCGAAGCGATCGGGAGGCAGGGCGGGGATCCGGATCGTCTCGCTCGCTCCGTCGAAGCGACCATGGGACCGGTTGTAGTGCCGCACCCGCCAGAGGTCCTCGCCGGGGGCACGGCCGATCACCGTGACCAGTCCCTGCCAGCGCCCGCTGATCTGCACCGGCGGACGGGCGATGCGCAGGCTGCCCCCCTGCGGGGTCACGCCAGCCACGCTCACCGCCTCCAGCGCCACGCTGACGTCATCCCGGGGCCGGGCTCCCGCCAGCGACTGCAGCGGCCCGACGCGGCGGCCATCGAGGCGGGTCGGCACCACATTGGCCTGCGCCGCTGCCCGCCGTGCCGCCTCCCCCAGCTGGATGGTGGTGGTGACGGTCTTCACCAGCCGCCGCAGCTCGGGTCGCTCGGCCCACTGCAGCCGCAGGCGCCGGCCGATCAGCGCCTGGCTGGTCTCCGGGGCCTGCTCGACCACGATCCAGACCCAGTCCCCCGCCGGGGCATCAGAGGCCGCGATCTCCCCGGGTGTCGGCAGGATCAGCCGGCCGATCCAGGCGGCACTGGGGCGGTAGAGACCGGCCCGGGGGCTCCGCTCGAGGGGCAGGCTCTCGGGCCGGCTCCAGATCGAGCGACTGGCAAGGTCTTCACTGCTGTCGGGCCGCGGCCGGCTGGGGCTGCCCCGCTCGCTGGCGGCGCTGGCGTGGGCCGGGGGGAGCGCCGGCAGCAGGCCAGTCAGCAGGCCAGCCAGCAGACACGCCGCCAGCAGCAGCGCCGCCAGGCGTGGCGCCAGCCGTGATGCCAGCCCTGTGGCCAACCGTGCCGCCTGCGGGCGGGAGGCCTGTGCCAGGTCGTATCGCCGTCGGCGAGCCTGCAACGCTGAGCCTGTGAACTGCACTGGGACCGACCCCACCGGCGGCATCCGGGCGAACCAGCGCCGCTGCTCCGGGCTGCCGGCCTGTCGCTTCCCCCCACCTCTGCAGGGCGCTGCCTGCCGGGCCGGGGACCCGGCCCGGGCTGCGGGGCGCTGGCGGCGGCGCCCGGTGGATGGCTTGACGTCACCGCACCGGGCTCTGCATGGTGGTGGGCCCCCACGAGGCGTCATGAGCCGTAGCGAACTGGAGCGGCTGGTCAGCGACGCGGAGGCCCGGGCCGAACTGCGCCTGCTGCTTCAGGGCTGTCAGGACTCTGAGGAGCTGGTGCGGCTGGCCCGGCGGCTCGATTACGGCGTGACCACGGGGGATCTGGAGCGGGCCCGGCAGGAGCACGACCAGGCCGCCGGTGATGGCGGCGGCCTGCTTCTGCCGTAGAGCAGCCTCCCTGCAGCTTCTGGGCGAGCAGCTTCTGGCTGAGAGGCTTCTGCCATCAGGCCATCGGCGATCTGGCCAGGGCCCGAAGGGTTCGTGCCCTCAGCCCCGGGTCGACGACGGCCGGAAGCCGCTTCGGCGGCCAGCCGGCCCGGGAGTCTCCCGGCCGTTATCCAGGTGTCTCCCGGCAGGTATCCGGCAGCCCCCCGGCGGCTCCCGAGCTGGCTGGAGGCCCGCTGCAGGATTCAGCCCTTCGCCTGGCCGCTCCCCTGCCCGCGCCGATCCTCAACCCGCATCGGCCCCATCCCCGTCTCCATCGTCATCGCCGCCGTCATCGCCACCGCTGATCGGCCCACCCAGTTCCTCTTCGGCGTCCTCCTCCTCGCCGAGGACCAGCTCGAGCAGCTCGCGGGCGGTTCGCAGGCGGGCACTGTCGGCTGCCCAGACGGCGATGCCGGCGCCATCGACCTTCTGCTCCTCCAGCAGCTGCTCGAGGGTGTCGAGGTGGATGCCCTCAAGGAAATCGAGCAGCACCACCGTGATCTGCAGTGCCTCTTCGATCGAGAGGGCCGCGTTCTCCATGGCGGTGAGCACCTGCTGGATCGCCGGGTTGATCGGCTCGTCCAGGGAGCTGGTGTCGCCGGCGTCGCTGGGGTTGGTCGTGGCCATGGCGGGATGTGTCGGTGGAGAAGGCCTCTCCACCATGGCCAGAGCCGAGCCGGCGGGCAGCCATGGCAGCGGTGGCGGCCACAGCAAAGCCCGGAGCGTTGGCCCCGGGCTCTGGCCTGCTCAGCCGTGGTGCCCGCCGGAACGGCGGGTTGCGGCAGTGCGTGGTTTGGTGCGTGGTGGCTGCGCCTGGGCAGCCTGTCTGATCAGCCCGATCGCTGTGGATCCGTTGATGGACCAGTGATTGGATCCGTTGTTGGATCAGTGGTCTGAGAGCTGGTCTGAGAGCTGGCTGATCAGTTGTCTTCAGTTGTTGGGCTGCTTGAGCTGTTGGATCGCTGCAGCGGTTGGATCGACCGTGTGGGGCGGAGCTGCCGGCGCTGGCACCTGGGGCCAGGTGTCCATCGGGACGTTCCGTGAAGTCCGGGGCACCTGAGGCTGGGCCGTTGGCGGTGCGTTGGACGGCGTTGGCCTGGCGTCGTTGGCGTGGCGTCAGGAGCCACAACCCGCCTGGACCGTCAGAGATCCGTCGAGAGTGTTAGAGCAGGGGCCGGATCGTCAGCGCGCTCCTGGCTGCCGATGCAGTGGGCCGTCGTCCATGGGCTGGAGCCTCCGAATCCCGATGCAGCCACGATGGCCCCTCGGCCGGGCCTGTCGCGCCTTGAGGCGCGATTGAGACGGCTGTCCACCGGTGGCAACGGGGCTTCATCAAGCGCCCTTCATTCGGTCGGCGCTCGCCCGGGCGCGATCCCAAGCGCCCAGCTGCCCTGGAGCACAAGCATCGGGGCCTGCTCCCCGCCGCTGGCCGGCGTTGCAGGGGGTGGCGACCCGCGGTCGCGATCCGTTCTTGCTGATCTGCGGACCGTGCCGGTCAGGGCTGATGCAGGGTGTTGATCGCCCGGGACACCACAAGCACCAGGAGAATCATCGTGGTTGTCGAGTGCCAGAGCTGCACAAGTTTGATCGAGCGGCTCACCGGTGTGTGGTTTTCTGGTGGTCCAAGCGTGTTATTGATCATCAGTGTCAGATAGAGATAGTCCAGCGGGTTCGGCAGCCAGCGGGCATCCGCCAGCACCGCCTCTCTTGGAAAGACGATGGCGCAGAGATTGTCCTGGTGATGCAGATGGCGCACTTGGGTCGGGTAGTCGATGAACCAGTACCAGAACAGAAAGGTGAGGGTGATCGAGCAGTAGGCCAATGCCGATGCGGCCAGAAGATAGGTGGCGTCGATCACGGGCACGGTGCAGATCAGGTGACCGATGCGCACGATGTTGAGCATCAGAGAGGCTGTGACCAGCACCCCTAGACACAGCAAGGTGCCGCGGATGCGTCGATGCCTGAGCAGCAGGGTTCGCACCAGGTTGATCACCAGCAGCGCCAGAATGGCCTGAAGCAGAATGCTGGCCAGCGGCATGGCGTGGGAACTGGCAATGGGCAGCCATTGCGGCAGCACGACAGGCCGTCCCACCTTGCGCAAGGTCAGGGCGGCGATGGCGAGATTGATTGGCAGCGAAAGGCTGAGTGCCGCGATATAAATGGCATTCTGATGCCATTTTGGTAGATGCTGCAAGGGTGGCCTGCTGTTGGTCATCTCCGGGCTCTGTCGCGCCGTGATTGGCTTGTAGCACGTGAGGGCTGGTCGCACAAGTCGCTGTGCGCTGGACGGTCAGTTCGCCGGTTGTTTGATCCTGATTCGAGTCAAGTCTTTGTCTGGGGATGGTGATGTGCTCAGTCGGTCTTCAGGGCATAGCCAAACAGTGGCTGATTGCGATTGGTGATGCTCGCCTTCGCTGGCCACTTCCTGTCCGCGCTTTGGAACTGGGATTATCGCTTCGCCTGGATCCCATGCTGCACAACGGGGTTCGGGACTAGGCTTCAACCAGAATCCGTTCAGCGACGCCCGATCCTTGGACCTCGCCACCAGTCCCTCGGACGCCCTGAACCCCTTCTCCGCCGTCCTGTCCGCCCCCTGGGAATCTGTCCCGCAGGTCGGGGCCACTGAGCCTGAAGCGGGCCTCGCAGGCAGGGGCGGCTGATGGCTCCCCAAGGGCCATCGTCGTCCGAGCGCGCAGCCTGGTCTCCGCCTCTGCCCGAAGCGGCGGCGCCCGCGCAGGCGGTGCTGAGTGCAGCGGGTCAGTTGCTGATGCAGACCGCGGCTCTCCGGCATCTGCTCGGCCGTGACCCCGCCGACCTCAGCCGGAGCGACCTGGAGGGGCTCATCAATCCCGGGGCGCTGGAAGCCCTCACCGCCCATGCTTCCGAGATTCTGGCTGGCCGCCGCCAGACCGCCCAGCTTCAGACCCTGCTGCGGCGCGCCAACGGTCAGCTGATCCGGGTTCAGGTGTCGCTCTCTGCCCTGCAGCAGCGGGGCGGAGATGACCCCCTGCTGCTGCTCCAGATCGTGGATGCCGCTGCACATCCCGCACCGTCCCGGCCGCTCCAGGAGGGGGCCATGCCGGCCGGTGCGACCGCCTCCCCGGAGGAGAGCGGTCTGTTCACCGATCCCCTCACGGCTCTGCCCCTGCGCCCCCAGTTCCACGGGCAGCTCCAGGCGGCCCTGCGCCGGTGCCGCGCCGCGCCGACCCGTCAGCTGGCCGTGCTGAGCGTGGGGGTCGATCGTCTGACCCAGATCAACGACGCCCTCACCCACAGGGCCGGCGACCAGCTGATCACCACCATCGCTGGCCGTCTGGCCGCCGCCCTGCCTCCGGGCGCTCCCTTCGCCCGCGGCACCGGCGATACCTTTCTGGTGCTGCTGGAGAACCTCCTCAACCCGGAGCAGGCTGTGGGCCACGCCGAGCGGCTGCGCCAGGCCTGCAAGGGCAGCGTGGAGTTGATGGGGCAGTCCATCGAGAGCTCGGTCAGCATCGGCATCGCCCTCGTCGCCGATTCAGGCCTCGAGGCCGACGCGCTGCTGCGTGATGCCAGCCTGGCGATGCGCCGGGCCGCGGTCCTCGGCCGCGACCGGGTGGTGCTGGCCGATCGGCTCCACGCCGACGATGCCCGCCGGGATCTGGCCCAGCTGGCCGATCTGCGCCTGGCTCTCGAAGCAGGGGAGCTTCAGGCCTGGTTCATGCCCGTGGTCGATCTGGCCAGCAGTGAGCTGTGTGGCTACGAGGCCCTGGTGCGTTGGCCCCGGGCCAACGGCACGGTGGTGATGCCTGATGTCTTCCTGCCTCTGGCGCGCCAGGCCAACCTGGCGCTGCAGATCGATCTGCAGGTGCTGCGGCTCAGCATCCACACCCTGGCGTCCCTGCCGGCCGAGCTGTTCGTGGCGGTGAACATGATGCCCACGACCCTCGCCGATCCCGAGCTCGCCGACACCGTGCAGCGTTGGCTGGAGCGGGCCGGAGTGGCGCCGAGCCGGCTGCATCTGGAGATCACCGAAACCGATCTGCTCAACCTGGCCCCCCAGGTGAACGGCACGATCGAGCGCCTGGCCGCCTTGGGGGTCCGCTGGCTGATCGACGATTTCGGCACCGGCTTCTCCTCGATCAGCTATCTGCGCGACCTGCCGGTTCACGGCATCAAGCTCGATCGCTCCTTCACCGCCGGCATCGGCGCCGGCGACCAGAAGTGCCTGCGGCTGGCCCAGGCCATCGCCGGGATGGCCGAGGGGCTTGGGCTGGCCACGGTGGCCGAGGGGGTGGAATCGGCGGCGGGGGCCGCCTGCCTGCTCGATGTCGGCTGGTGCCGAGCCCAGGGCTGGTACTACGGCAAGGCCACCCCCCGACCCGCTTATCAGCAGGCCGCCCCCACCAGCCCCAGGCCGGCCACGGCCCTCTCCCGCACCCGCTGGGCTCTGGCCGTCACCGACAGCGTGCCGGTGGGCCTCTATGCCCTGCGGGTCAACCCCGACGGCGCCCCCCAGTTCCTGTTCGTCAGCCATCGCTGGCTGGCCATGCTCCAGCTGTCCCGGGAGCTGGTCCTTTCCGATCCCACCCCGGCCTTCGAGCGGATCCATCCCGAGGATGCGGAGACGTTCGATCAGCTCTGGCGTCGCTGTGTGCTCGAGGGAGAGCCGCTGCTCTGGGAAGGCCGGCTGCTGATCGAGGGCCAGACCAGCTGGGTGCGGGTCGAGTCCATGCCGCAGCCCCAGGCCGATGGCACCACCGTCTGGCAGGGGGTGATGAGCGACATCACCGAGCGCCGGCTCCAGGAGATTCAGCTGCGCCGCCTGCTCGACGACGCCCCGATCGGGATCGCCATCAACACCCTCGATGACCCCGATCCGGCGATCACCTACCTCAACAAACACTTCATCCGCGCCTACGGCTACGACCTCAGCACCATCCCCCGCCTTTCCGACTGGAGTCGCCTGGCCTATCCCGATCCCGCCTACCGGGCCGAGGTGATGGGGCGCTGGGCGCAGGTTCTGCAGCGCGCCCGCCAGGGGCGCCAGGGGGGGGAAACGGTCGAGGCGCGGGTCACGACCGCCGACGGCAGCCAGCGCTCGGTGCTGTTCAGCGCCGTGATCCTCGATCAGATCCTGCTGGTCTCGATGCAGGACATCACCGACCTGCGCGCGACCGAACTGCAGCTGCAGCAGGCCCGGGCCGTGCTGGCGGAAACGGCGCTCTCGATCACCGAGGCGATTCCGGTGGGCACCTACACGATGCTGCTGCCCCCCGATGGCGGCATGGCGTCCTTCTCGTTCATGAGCGAGCGCTTCCTGCAGATCTGCGGGCTCGATCGGGACGCCGTCACCGCTGATCCCTTCAACGCCTTCGCTTGCGTCCACCCCGACGATTACGACGCCTGGGTTCAGCGCAATGCCGAAGTCTTCGCCGGCAAGCTGCCCTTCTACGGCGAGACGCGGATCGTCGTCGACGGAGAGGTGCGCTGGATCAGTGCCGAATCGGTGCCCCGCGATCGTCCGGACGGCAGCACGGTGTGGGAGGGGGTGCTGATCGACATCACCGAGCGGATCCAGGCGCAGCAGCAGCTCGAACAGGAGAAGGAACGGTTGCAGCTGCTGGCGGAGAACGCCACTGACGTGGTGGTCAAGCTCAGCATGGCCGGCCGGGTGGAGTGGGTGTCCCCTTCGATCACCGCCATGCTCGGCTGGCGGCCGGAGGCGGTGATCGGCCGGTCCCTGGCTGAGCTGTTGCCCGCCGAGGAGCAGCAGCAGCTTCGGGCTGTGCAGCCCGGCCTGCTGGCGGGGGAGCCGGTGCGGCTGGAGGTGCGGGCGCTGTGCAGCGACGGCACCAGCCGCTGGATGTCGCTGATGCTCAATCCGGTCTGCGATGGCGACGGTCAGCCGCTCGCTGTGGTGGGCGGCCTGCGCGACATCGCACAGGAGATCCGCTCCCGCCAGGAGATGACCCGCGAGAAAGCGCGCCTCGCCACCACCCTCGATGCACTGCTCGATCCCCACATCATGCTGGAGCCGGAGCCGGAGCCGGAGCCGGAGCCGGAGCCGGAGCCGGAGCCGGAGCCGGAGCCGGAGCCGGCCGCCGGCGGGGTTGGGCCCGGCTTCCGCTGCACCGATGCCAATCCCGCCGCCTGCGCCGATCTGCGCCGGGCTCGCCGCCAGCTGCTGGGGGCCCCCCTCGACGCGCTGTTCGCGGCCCAGGCCGATCTCGATCTCCGCCGCTCGTTCCAGCACGTGCTGGAGAGCGGTGAACCCCTGGTTCTCAATGAGGTGCCCTTCCGCAGCGCCGGCCACGACGCTGAACGCTTCTGGGACCTGCGGTTGGTGCGGGTGCTCGACGGCCTCAGCTGCAGCTGGCGGGATGTCAGCGACCGGGTGGAGTCGGCCCGTCAGCTCGCGGCATCCGAGGAGTCATACCGGCTGTTGGCCGAGAACTCCTCCGATGTGGTGGTTCAGGTGGGTCAGGACGGCCTGATCCGCTGGGTCTCCCCATCCCTGACCGCGATGCTGGGCTGGCAACCGGCCGAGTGGATCGGCCGTCCCGCCCACGACGTGCTGATCTCTCCGGGTGATGGGGGCCAGCCGCGCACCACAGCGGAGTCGCGGGGCGCGGGCCGGGAGTTCCTGGATGCCGGTCGCCCCGTGGTCAGTCGCGATCGGGTCCTGGCCCGTGGCGGGGCCTGGCACTGGGCCGAGACGCATGCCAGCCCGTTCCGGACCACCAGCGGCGCGATCCAGGGCTACGTGGCCTCCTTTCGCACCATCGACGCGGAAGTGAAGGCGGAGGAGGAGCTGGCGCGCCTCGCCAGCCGTGATTCGCTCACCGGGCTGCTCAATCGCCGCGAGATGCTGGAGCGGATCGATGGCCGCAGCGGCTGGGGGCCGCTGGCTGGGGCCCACACGGCGGTGTTGTTCTGCGACCTCGATCGCTTCAAACCGATCAATGATCGCCATGGCCATGCCGCCGGCGATCAGGTGCTGTGCGCCGTGGCCGAACGCATCCAGCGCTGCCTTGGCCCCGATGATCTGGCCGCGCGGATCGGTGGCGACGAACTGCTGGTGCTCCTGCCCAGGGTGCGCCAACTGGAGGAAGCGGCCCGAACCGCCGAGGCGATCCGGGCCGCGATGGAGGCCCCGATCGAAACCAGTGCCGGCCCGCTGCAGGTGAGCCTGAGCATCGGCGTCACCCTGGCGCTGCCCGGCGAGGACAGTGACGCCATGATCGCCAGGGCTGATGCAGCCATGTATGAGGCCAAGCGCGACGGGAACCGGGTGATTCCGATTCCGCCACCGGCCTGAGCTCAGGCCCCTGGTTCAGACCCCGCGGGGCCACCGGAGACCGGCGGCATCGGGGTCTGCTGACCCGGGGCTTCAGGCGACCGACGCGAAGGCGTCGCGGAAAGCCGTCAGGGTGGCGTCGATGTCGGCGTCGCTGTGGGCCAGGGAGGTGAAGCCAGCCTCGAAGGAGCTGGGGGCCAGGTAGATGCCCCGCTCGAGCATGGCGCGGTGCAGCCGGCCGAAGCGGGCCGTGTCGGTGGCCTTGGCCTCCTCAAAGTTGCGGACCGGACCGTCGCACAGGAAGAACCCGAACATGGCGCTGATCGAACCACCGCAGTAGGGCAGGCCGGCGGCCCGGGCGGCCTCGCCGATGCCGTCGCTGAGCCGCTTGGTGATCGCCTCCAGGCGCTCGTAGGTGCCCGGCTGGCTGAGCAGCTCCAGGGTCTTGATGCCGGCGGTCATCGCCAGCGGGTTGCCGCTGAGGGTGCCCGCCTGATACATCGGGCCCGCCGGAGCCACCATTTCCATGATCTCGGCGCGGCCGCCGTAGGCGCCCACGGGCAGGCCGCCACCGATCACCTTGCCCATGGTGGTGAGATCGGGGGTGATGCCGAACCTGGCCTGGGCACCGCCGTAGCTGATCCGGAAGCCGGTCATGACCTCGTCGAACACCAGCAGGGCGCCGTTCTCACGCGTGAGTTCGCGCAGACCCTCCAGGAAGCCGGGTTCCGGCGTGATGAAGCCCGCATTGCCCACCACCGGCTCCAGGATCACCCCGGCGATCTCGCCGGGGTTGGCAGCGAACAGCTCCTTGACCGACTCCAGGCAGTTGTAGGGGGCGGTGAGGGTGGAGGCGGTGGTGGCGCGGGGCACGCCGGGGGAATCGGGCAGGCCGAGGGTGGCCACACCCGAGCCGGCCTTCACCAGGAACATGTCGGCGTGGCCGTGGTAACAGCCCTCGAACTTGATCACCTTCTCGCGGCCGGTGAAGGCCCGCATCAGGCGCAGCACGGCCATGCAGGCCTCGGTGCCGGAGTTGACGAAGCGCACCATCTCGACCGACGGCACGGCGTCGATCACCATCTGCGCCAGCTGGTTCTCCAGTTCGCAGGGGGCACCGAAGCTGGTGCCCTTCTCCAGGGCACCCTGCAGGGCGGCGATCACCTCGGGGTGGCTGTGGCCGCAGATCGCCGGTCCCCAGCTACCGACGTAGTCGATGTAGCGGTTGCCGTCCACGTCCCAGGCGTAGGCGCCCTTGACCCGGTCGAAGACGATCGGCTGGCCGCCGACCGAGCGGAAGGCACGCACCGGTGAACTGACGCCGCCGGGCATCAGTTTCTGGGCGGCGGTGAAGATCTCCTGGGAGCGGCTGGTGGCCAGGGCCGGAGCCGAGGCGGGCGCTGAGGGTGAGGCCGAACTCAAGGCGGGATCCGCGGACGGTGAGGGGAAGCGCTGCCCATCCTGACCCACGGCCCACGCAATCGCGTCCTCTCGGTAAGTTCTTGGTGCACCGCCGGTCCGCTCCGGCCTCGCCGCGGCCCCTTGACGCCCCCCGTGACGCCCCCCGTGTCGCCCCCAGTGACGCCCAGTGCCCCGATCGACTGGGACCAGCTGGCGCGGCAGTGCCGACGGCTGTTGCCGGCCCGCGCCGTGGTGGCGGCCCGCCAGGAACTCCTGACCTACGACTGCGACGCCCTCACCCTGCACCGCTGGCAGCCGCCGCTGGTGGTGCTGCCCGAAACCACCGAGGAGGTGGCGGCCGTGGTGCGCCTCTGCCATGAGCGTGGGGTGCCGTTCGTGGCCCGGGGCAGCGGCACCGGCCTCTCCGGTGGCGCCGTCGCCGAGACCGGCGCCCTGGTGATCGCCACCGGCCGCATGCGCTCGATCCTGTCCGTCGATCTGCCCAACCGGCGCGTGACCGTGCAGCCGGGTGTGATCAACAGCTGGGTGACGCGGGCGGTGGCCGGCGATGGCTTCTACTACGCCCCGGATCCCTCCAGCCAGGTGGTCTGCTCGATCGGCGGCAATGTCGCCGAGAACTCCGGGGGCGTGCACTGCCTCAAGTACGGCGTCACCAGCAACCACGTGCTGGCCCTGGAGGTGGTGCTCCCCGACGGCACGGTCACCACCCTGGGCAGCGATCTGCCCGAGACCCCGGAGCTGGATCTGCGCGGGGTGTTCATCGGCAGCGAGGGCACCCTGGGCATCGCCACCGCCATCACCCTGCGGCTGCTGCGGGCGCCCCAGAGCGTGGCGGTGCTGCTCGCCGATTTCGCCACCATGGAGGCCGCCGGTGAGGCGGTGCGCCTGGTGACGGCGGCCGGGGTGCTGCCGGCGGGGATGGAGATCATGGACAACTTCACGATCAACGCCGTCAACGATCTGTTCGGCCACGACGAATACCCGCGGCACGCCGCGGCGGTGCTGCTGATCGAACTCGACGGCCAGGAGCGGGAGGTGGCGGCGGCGGTGGAGATCGCGTCCGGGCTGTGCCGGGAGGCCGGGGCGGGCACGATCCGCAAGGCCAGCGATGAGGCCGATCGGGCCTTGCTCTGGAAGGGCCGCAAATCCGCCTTCGCCGCGGTAGGGCGGATCACCCCCACCTACTACGTGCAGGACGGGGTGGTGCCCCGCAGCGCCCTGCCGTCGGTGCTGGCGGCGATCGAGGAGCTGTCGCGCCGCTATGAGCTGCCGGTGGCCAATGTGTTCCACGCCGGCGACGGCAACCTCCACCCGCTGATCCTCTACCGGGCCGATGCGCCCGGGGTGCGCGAGCGGGTGCAGGAGCTGGGTGCCGAGATCCTGCGGTTGTGCATCGATGCCGGCGGCAGCATCACCGGTGAGCACGGCGTGGGCAACGACAAGCGCTGCTACCTCGACTGGATGTTCGGCGCTGACGATCTGGCGACGATGCAGCGGGTGCGGCAGGCCTTTGATCCGCGCGGCCTCGCCAACCCCGGCAAGATTTTCCCCACCCCCCGCAGCTGCGGCGAATCGTCGCGGCAGGCCGTGGTGCTGGGCGAGACCGCGGCAGCGCTGGAGGTGTTCTGAGCCGTCGGCTGCCTCAGGGGTAACAGTTGGGCACGTGGAACTGCTCGTTGAGCGGCGGGCGCTTCACCGGTTTGCCCTGACGCCGCGGCGGCAGCTTGAAGGCCGGTGGCGTCACGTCTTCGTAGGGCACCTTCGCGAGCAGGTGGCGGATCGTGTTCAACCGGGCCCGGCGCTTGTCGTCGGCCTCCACCGTGAACCAGGGGGCTTCGGGAATGTTCGTACGGGCGAACATCTCGTCCTTGGCTTCGGAGAATTCCACCCAGTGGTTGCGGGCTTCCAGGTCCATCGGGCTGAGTTTCCAGCGCCGGGCCGGATCTTCCAGCCGTGAGCGGAAGCGCGCCTCCTGTTCCTCGTCGCTCACCGAGAACCAGTACTTGAGCAGCATGATGCCGGAGTCGACCAGCATGCGTTCAAAGTCCGGGCAGGAGCGCAGGAACTGCTGCACCTGCTCGGGGGTGCAGAAGCCCATCACCCGCTCGACTCCGGCCCGGTTGTACCAGCTGCGATCGAAGATCACGATCTCGCCGGCGGCGGGAAAGTGCTCGACATAGCGCTGGAAATACCACTGGGTCTTCTGGCGGTCGGAGGGAGTCCCCAGGGCCACCACATTGCAGCCGCGCGGGTTGAGCGGTTCGGTGATGCGCTTGATCGTGCCGCCCTTGCCGGCGGCATCGCGGCCTTCAAAGATCACGATCAGCCGGAAGCCCACGCTGCGGATCCAGTACTGCATCTTCACCAGCTCCACCTGCAGGCGGGCCAGCTCGTCTTCGTAGAAGCGGCGGCTCAGTTTGCCGTTGCGGTTGGTGATGCTGGCTGGCTCCTGGGGGGACCCGGCGGCCGCTTCGGCCTCGGCAGCGGCTCCGCGCAGATCATCGAGCTGGCCGGAGGGGTAGTAGCGATCACTGAACTGGCCGAAGCGCGGCCAGCCTTCGCTTCCCTCCGGTGTTCCATCGGCCTGGCCTGCGCTGCCGTCGCCAGCCCTGGTTCCTCTGGCATCTTCGCTGCCGTGGCTCTTGCCTTTGCCCATGGCCTGTCGCCGCTTGTGGCGCAGCCTAGGTGTGCTGGGCTGGTGTGGATCAGGCGATCGCGTCAACGAGCGCAGGCGCATTGTCTTTGATCTGGCGCTGCTGGCGGCGCAGCGTCTCGGCCATGGCGTCAACCCGTTCGTTCAATTCTGAGCGAAGCGTCCGCAGCTGTTCTCCGGGTTGCGGCTGGCCCAGGGCGTTGTCAATCCGGCTCGCAAAGCCATCGCGTTCGCTGAAGCCATTGTCCAGCCCATCGTGGATGAACCGTTCCCCACTGGCCAGATCCTTGATCAGCTCGCCGATGCTGCTGATGTTGGCCATCGTCACCGATAGGGCGCCAGGATCGAGAAGGCTGCCGAAGTGGCTGCGGAGCGAATACAGGCCACCGCAGACAGCAAGCTCCTGGAAAGACTGCATCACGCGCCCACGGCCGCTCCTGAGGTATTCCGCAATCTGGTCATCGGGCTGGACCTGATGCCATCGAGATAGACGGTGGACAGGGTCAGGGAGCGGTTAGTTCATCGGCAAGACCGACGACGATCTTGATCAGTTCTTCCTTCTCGCGGGTCTGGAGATTCGATGCCCAGCCGATCAGCTCTCTGCTGGTCTTCAAGAAGCGATCAATACTGCTCATCCTGGGGCGATGGGCTGTCGAGCCTCAGGAGAACAAGCGGGCCGTGCCAGTGGTCGGTGCCAGTGGCCCAGGCCCGTGGATCTGCTGAGCGTCACCGGGGTGCCACCGGGCGCCGCTCTCCGTTGGCCCGGTTCGCCGCGGGGGCTGAGCCGGAGCGGCAGCGCTGCTTGATGGCCGCCAGCAGCCGCGGCACCGCATCCGGCTGGCCCTGCAGGGCAAAGGCCTCCTGCTCCACTGCCCAGTTGCCGTGCGCGTAGCCGGTGGTCAGCAGGGCGCTGATGCCGCGCCCCACCGCCGGATCGAGGGTGAAGCGCCAGCCGATCGGCCGCAGTACCCCGTTCGGACAGCTCTGGACCGCATGGGTCGCCTCGTGCAGGAACGTCTGGCGGCCGATGCCCAGCTCGAAGCTCAGGGGCGAGATCCAGAGGGTGCGGCTGCGGCTCTCGAACAGGCCATAGCTCTGGCGTTGCGGCGGCAGGGCGATCCGCACCCGGAAGCCATGGCTCTCCAGGGCCCGGGCCAGGCCCTGCAGATCGGCCGGCAGCACGCTCAGGGGGCGGGGGGCCAGCTCGCCGCCGCCCGCTGCTGTTGTGGCGGCTGGTGCGGCGGCTGGCGTGGCCGCCGGCGTGGCTGCAGCGGCGCCGATCAGCAGCAGCGCCGCGACCCGGGACAGCATCGGCCGGATCAGGTTCAGCAGTGGCGGGGCGGCGGGCATGGCGGGCGGGCAGGGGCCTCAGCGCTTCGGCTCGAGCAGGTCGGTCAGAAAGCTGCTGAGCTTGAAATCGGGATCCCCCTGGTAAGTGATGTCGGCGATCCGCCAGCCGGAGATCGACCCCGGCACCAGGCGGTAGCGCAGGATCTGGGCCGTCTCCTCGGGTCCGCGGCTGCTGATGCCCACCGTCACGGCCACCCGGGCTTCCAGTCCGGTGCTGCCGTCGGAGCGGCAGTTGAGCACCCGGGCGCCGAAGGTGGCCACCTGGGTGCCGCTGAACACGTCGAAGTCGACGAAGCGGCCATCGCGGCCCGGGGTCAGCGCCAGGGCCCGGCTCAGGCGCTCTTGCAGATAGGGCGTGAACCGCTGGCTCTGGCTGCTGAGGTCCATGGGGCCGCTGCTGTCGCGTTGCGCCACATGCCAGCGGTAGAGGCCATCGATCACGGCGGTGGCGTCGCTCGGGCAGGGGCCGGGGGCGGGTTCCCCGGCCGTGGCCGCTCCCGGTAGCAGGCTGGTGCTGAGGCCTGTGACGGCCAGGAGCCACAGGGGCAGAAGCGGGAAGCGCGGCATGGCCCGGTGGGGCGGCAGTGGCCCCAGGTTGGGCCGGGCTGTCCGGGGTGGCAAGCCGGCCCTGACCCCGCGCCCCGGTGGGCGGGGGCCTCAGGCAGGCTGAACCGCAGCTCCCGTTCGTCCCGCCGCCGCGATGCTCAGCCCGCCTGGCCTCGCCATCGCGGCGGCCGCCGCCATGGCCGCCGGCGCGGTGAATGCCCTGGCGGGGGGCGGCTCGCTGATCAGCTTTCCCGCCCTCACCGGCCTCGGTCTGCCGGCGCTGGTGGCCAATGTCACCAACACCCTCGCCCTGGCGCCGGGCTATCTCGGCGCCGGACTGGCCCAGCGCCGGGATCTGCGGGGCCAGCGCCGGCGCCTGCTGCTGCTGCTGCCGGTGGCAGCCCTTGGAGGCCTGGTCGGCGGCCTGCTGCTGCTCGCCAGCGATGAGGCCATGTTCCGCCGCCTGGTGCCCTGGCTGATCCTCAGCGGTTCGCTGTTGCTGGCGGCCCAGGAGCCGCTCAGCGCTCACCTGGAGCGCACCGGTTCCCGGCTGCACCCAGCCGCGGCGGAGCGGTGGGCGGTGCTGCCGGTGTTCCTGGCCTCGGTTTACGGGGGGTACTTCGGCGCCGGCCTGAGCGTGATCCTGCTGGCGGCCCTGGCGCTCACCCTCGAGGACAACCTCACCCGACTGAACGCCCTAAAGCAGACCATCGCCCTGGCGGCGAACCTGGCCGCCGCCCTTCTGTTTCTGCTGGCGGGGCCGGTGCAGGGCCTGGTGGCGCTGGTGATGGCCCTGGCGGCGCTGGTCGGCGGCGGCCTGGGGGGAGCGCTGGCCCGCCGCATCGAACCGGCGGCCCTGCGGCGGCTGGTGGTGGTCCTGGGGCTGGTGGTGGCGGCGATCCTGTTCCTGCACTGAGGACCCACGGCTGGAGGCCGGCGGACGGAGGCCGCAACCGGAGGCCGCAACCGGAGGCCGCCAGGCCGGGAGGCGGCTGCGATGGCGGTCGGTCGGGGGATGGCGGGGGATGACGTCCGGGTGTGGTTCGAGCCACAGGGCGTCCGGTCCGGGAGGGCTAGACATCGGCGCAGATGCCTGGTCCGGCCATGAAGGCTGCTGTTGTCGGGGGCTCGCCGTTGGCCTCGGCGGCTCCGATTCCCAACAACCTCGGCCCCACCCTGTTGTTGGCCGTGGGGGTGCCGTTGCTGCCGCTGCTGATCGGGGCGCCACTGGTGCTCCTCGGCCTGGCCCAGCTGCGCGCCGCTGACGGCACCCCCGCACTGCCCTGGCTGTCACGGCTGCGGCGCTGACAGGGGGAGGCCTGACCCCTCGATCCGGGACAAATAACGCAAGTCCGATTGGGAATACGTGCTAGCTTGTGTCCGTCGTCGCGGCGCCACTCGTTTGCCGGGTTCTGCTCAGAGACGCGCTCCCGCCCCTGCCGCAGCGGAGCCATGAGCCGCTCGTCCGGGGCGCGACCGATCCGCCTCAGCCTTCAGGCCAATGACGTTCTGCCCGAGGGGCTGAACTGGGCGATCCTCGATGGATATGTCCGCACCGCCGCCTGGGACGAGAGCGGCGAAACGATCACCCTCGGGGTCTGGGGGCCGGGGGAATGGGTCACCAACAGTTTCTCCACGCTGCGTCCCGTGGAAATGCAGTGCCTCTCCGCCGTGCGGGTGGAGCAGTTCGAACCCTCCGAGGCGGAGATCCTGCAGTTCCTGCAGCTGCAGATCCGCAACACGGAGCAGATCTTCGAACTCAATCGCATCCGCAGCGCTGAGGATCGCCTGCTGTCGCTGCTGCGCTGGATCAGTCAGCGTTTCGGTCAGGTCAACAGCCTGGGTTACCGGTTATCGCTGAAAGACATGAATCTCACCCACCGAAGTCTGGCCGAGCTCTGTGGTCTGACCCGGGTGACGGTGACCAAGAACCTGAACCGCTACAAGGCCCTGGGCTGGTTGCAGGATGTGGGCGAATCGGATCTGCTGATTCCCCAGGCGGTGCTGCGCAGGAGCGCTGATCACAGGCTGTGATCGGTTGCAGAAGCAAAGACGTTTGTTCTGCGGTGGGGGAGCTCCATAGGGTCTCGATGGAGCGATCCAGGGCTGGTTGTCGTTCCCGATGCATCCGTGCCGTCGCGCCCATGTCCGTTCTTGCTGCGTTCTCCCCGAGCTCCGAGACGGCGGTGGGGCTGCGGATGGTGGCCCGCTCCACGATCCCGGCCCTGGCCCCTTCGGAGCACGCCCTGCTGCTGATCACGGCGCGGCTGTTCTCCTGGGGCTTCAGCCAGCGCAAGACCCTCAAGCCCTGATCCGATGCCCACCCTGTCGCTTTGGTCGGATCCCCTGGGACTCACCCCCTGGCTGGCCCTGGCCGCCGCCCTGGTGGTGGGGCTGGCGCTGCTGCACCGGCGGCTGCCCCTCGAGCTGCTGGTGCTGGCCCTGGTGATCGCCGCCGTACCGGTCGGCCTGCTCAGCCCCGCCGATGCCCTGGCGGGGTTCGGCAACCCGGCGGTGATCACGGTGGTGGCCATGTTCGTGATCAGAGCGGCCCTGGTCCGCACCGGAGCCCTGCTGCCGCTGGAGCGCTGGCTGGCCCGCTTCGACGGCGCCTCGCTGCCGCTGCAGATCCTGCTGCTGGGCCTGGTGGTCGGTCCCCTCTCGGCGGTGATCAGCAATACCGCCGTGGTGGCGATGTTCATCCCGGTGGTCGAGCGCTGGTGCGGTCGCCTGGCGATCTCCCCCTCGCGGCTGCTGATGCCGCTCTCTTTTCTCACGGTGCTCGCCGGGGTCGGCACGGTGCTCGGCACCTCCACCAACCTGGTGGCCAGCAGCCTCTCGGTGCAGCTCGGCTACGGCAGCTTCGCGCTGCTGCAGTTCACGCCGATGGCCCTGGTCACCTATGCGGTGGGTCTGGGGGTGCTGGCGCTGGTGGCCCCCCGGGTGCTGCCCTCCCATGCCGCCCTGCCGCGGGCCCGGGCCCGGGCCCGGGCCAGTGACTACGACATCCGCGGCTACCTCAGCGAACTGGTCGTCACCCCCAGCTCCCCTCTGATCGGCCGCAGCCTGGATGCCTCGCTGCTGCAGCACACCTTCGACGTGCGGGTGCTGGTGCTGATCCGACAGGGCCAGCGCCATTCCCTCCCCCTGGGCCAGGAGCGGCTGGAACCCGGCGATGTTCTGCTGGTCAAGGCCCGGCCCGAGGCCCTGCTGGCGCTGCGCGAACAGGAGGGGCTGGCGCTGGTGCCCGATGTGGCGATCCGGGTGGTTGCGCCGGAGGCCAGCGTCGATACCCAGGATCTGGCGATCATCGAGGCCCTCGTGCCGGCCGGATCCCGGCTGATCGGTCAGAGCCTGCGCGAGGTGCGCTTCGCCCAGCGGTTCCATGCGGCCGTGCTGGCGATCCGTCGCGGCGAGGACCTGCTGCGCGACCGGCTCGGCAGGGTCGATCTCCGCCTCGGTGACGCCCTGTTGCTGCAGACCCCCCTCGCGGCGATCAAGGGCCTGCAGGGGAGCGTGGATCTGCTGCTGGCCGACGAGCCGCTGCCGGGGGATCGCCGCGATCGCCTGCCCTGGGCCCTGGGTCTCACCGCCAGCCTGCTGCTGCTGGCGCTGTGGCGCAGTGACGCCCTGGCGATCTGGGCGCTGCTGACGGTGCTCGGCCTGGTGGCCAGCCGGGTGCTCACCGCCCAGGAGCTGTACGCCGCCGTGCGCTGGGAGGTGGTGGTGCTGCTGGCGGCCCTGCTGCCGCTCGCCCGTCTGATGGGGCAGCTGGGGGCTGATCGCTGGCTGGTGCAGCAGCTGACGCTGCGCGTGGCCCACTGGCCGCCCTACGCCCTGCTGCTGGCCCTGTATCTGATCACCGCCCTGGTCACGGAGGTGGTCTCCAACCAGGCGGCGGTGACCCTGATGCTGCCCCTGGGGCTGGGCCTGACCAGCCAGGTGGGTGTCAGCGCCTGGGCGGCGATGGCGGTGATGACCTTCGCGGCCTCCCACAGTTTTCTGACGCCGATCGGCTATCAGACCAACACGATGGTCTATTCGCTTGGCCATTATTCTTTCCTCGATTTTCTGCGGCTTGGCCTGCCGCTCACCCTGGTGCTGGCTTTGCTCACGCCGGCCCTGGCCCTCACCCTGGTGGCCTGAGGTTCAGCCGGGCTTGGTCAGCAGCAACCCCAGGGCTCCCGTGTCATGCAGGATGCGGACGCCCAACCAGATGAGAATGAAGAGAAACAGGCGGCGGGTGTACCGGTTGAGAACCACGGCGATTCCCGGGAAACGGGTGAGCTGGAAGGAGAGCAGCAACCAGAGAATGACGAAGCCGTAGAGCACGGGAATCAACACGCCGATCTTGGCCAGGCTGAGGCTGGCGAACAGCGGAATGTAGATGCTCAGGTTGTTGCTGCCATTCGATACCGTCACCAGCGAAACGGCATAGGTGCGCCGATCGCGCAGCACATTCAGCAGCGTGGGGCGCCGCGATTCAAACCCCCGCGACGCGCCGGCTGGCCGGCTGGTGCCGGCTGTCTCCATCGGCTCGACTTCAGCCTTGGCCAGGGCCTCGATCAGGCCGGCCAGGCCGATCAGGATCGGCAGCAGGCCCAGCAGTCCGATCGCCTGGCGGGGAATCGCCAGCCCGAGCGCGAATCCGAGCAGGCTGATCAGTAGCAGAACTGTGAATCCAAGCAGTTCACCCGCCACCACGTGGCGAGGATGGAAGCTGCGATTCACTTCGGCAAAAAAAGCCAGTGAGATAGATCGTGTCATCGAAGGTGGTGGCCAGCCCTGCACCGATCGCGATCTGCAGGATTGCCGACAGCCACTCCATCCGCGATCGTCGTACCCGAAGGGCTCCAGGACTCGCCAAGGTAGGAAGCGGAACCCCACTGATGATGTGGTTGAGATGACACAGTCAAGAGGCCTCAATCGGTGGAAATCTGCTTAAGCTCCAACGGTGATTGATCCGGGCGTCCCCAGGCCCTGGCCGCCCTGATGGCCCGTTCTTCCGTTCGCCGTTCCGGCCCTGTCCGCCTGGCCCTCAGCGCCCTGCTGATGACCCTGGCGTTCGCACCGCCATCGCCTGCCGCCCCGGCATCACTGCCGGGAGCCGGCGGCCGCTCCCCCACCGCCTCGGGCACCGACGACCGCCGCCTGGCCTACCCCCCAGGTACCACCGCCGGCCTGCTGGAGCTCGCCACCGTTCTGTTCGGAGGGCTGCTCGGTCTGTCGCTGCTCGATCGCCTGCGCAGTCGCCGGGCCGATCGCGCCGGTGAGGCGTCCCTGGCCCAGGAGGCCCGGGTGTTGCGCCACCTGCGCATCGGCTATCCCGATGGCATGACCTTCCTCGAGGAGCTTCGGCGCCAGCAGCTCCTCGAGAAGCGGTTCGCCCCGCTGGGGCTGCGGCTGAGCTGGTCCACCTATCCCTCGGCTTCCTCCCTGCTGTCGGATCTGGCCAGCGGTCGGATCGATGTCTGTGGGGGCGGTGGCACCGCCAGCCTGTTCTCCCAGGCGGCGGGTCATCGTTTTCTGCGGGTGGCCCGAGAGAAATATCCCGATCTCCAGGGTGAGGCCATCCTGGTTCCGGATGGCTCCCCGATCCGCAGCCTGCCGGATCTGCGGGGCCGGCGCGTCGCCTTCGATGAGGGCTCCAGCGCCCATTACGTGCTGATCCGTGCCCTCCAGATCGTGGGCCTCGACTACACCGACGTGATCCCGGTGATGCTCCCCCAGAGCGAAGCGCTGCCGTTGTTCGAGCGGGGCGAGATCGATGCCTGGGTGGTGTGGATGCCCTATGCCCCCACCAGGGCCCGCAGCCGGTACCCCGGTCACGCGATTGCTGATCTCCACGGCATCCTCGGCGATGCGGCGGCCCAGGAGGTTCCCACCCTCTACTACGCCACGCCGGAGCTGGTCCGCGATTATCCCCGGGTGCTCAAGGCGGTGCTCGAGGAGATCAATGAAGCCGGCGTGGCCTGCAACCGGATCCAGCTGGAGCGTGCTCAGCGGCTGGTGGAGGCGAAGGAGCCGTTCGATGCCGACACGATCGACAGCCTGCGGCGCCGGGTGCTGGAGCGGGCGATCCTGCCGATCGATGAGCCCACGCTGCACAGCCTTCAGCACCAGGCCCAGCTTCTGCACGATCGGCGGCTGATCTCCAGCCGCATCAATGTTTTCGATGGCAGCTTCAGCCTGCGGATGCGCCAGAACTGGACCTACTGAACTCCGGCCGCGATCAGGGCCCCCCGCAGCAGACCGATCAGGCCGGCCACCCCGATCAGCGGCAGCACGGTCCAGCGTCGCCAGAGCAGCAGGCCCAGGCAGGCCAGCAGCAGGGCCACGGCTCCGGCATCCAGCCGGCCTGCGGGAGACAGCACCGGCCCCGCGAAGAACAGGGCCAGACTCACGATCACTCCCACCACCACCGCCGTGATCGCCCGCAGTGGGCCCTCCAGCCGCAGATCGTCGCGGCTGGCCTCCACCAGCGGCGCCCCGGCCAGGATGAACAGGAACGAGGGCAGGAAGGTGAACCACACCACGACCAGAGCGGCGGAGATGGCTCGGATCAGGGAACCCGCCTCGTTCCAGCCCCCCATGAAGCCCACGAAGGCCACCACCATGATCAGCGGCCCCGGCGTCGTTTCCCCGAGGGCGAGGCCGTCCACCATCTGGTCGGCACTGAGCCAGCCGAACTGATTCACGGCTCCCTGTGCCACGTAGGGCAGCACCGCATAGGCTCCGCCAAAGCTCACCAGGGCGACCCGGGTGAAGAAGCGGGCGAGGGTCGTCAGCAGGCCGCTCCAGCCATCCAGCAGGCCCAGGGCCGCCAGCGGCACTCCGAGGGCCAGCCCGCCGCAGAGCCATACCAGCAGCAGCCGGCGGCGGGACACCCGGGCCCAGGGCGGGGCCGGCGTGGTGTCGTCGTGGAGAGCGGCTGGCCCCGGGGTGGGGGCCGCTGCTGTGCCCGGATCCGGTTCGGCGGCGGCCGTTGCCGGGGACGGAGGGGAGAGCCACTGTGGCGAATATCGCGCGGCCAGGCCTCCCGTGAGAGCAGCCATGGCCAGCAGCAGCGGGTAGGGGAACTGCAGCACCGACTGGGCGACCAGGGCCACCAGGGCGATGGCGATCAACAACGGGGTGCGCAGCGTCCGTAGACCCAGGCGCCAGGCGGCCTGCAGCACGATCGCCAGCACCGCCGGCTTGAGCGCCCAGAAGACCGAGCTGAGCAGGGGCAGCTGGCCCCAGAGGGCGTACACGCTGGCCAGGCTGAGCAGCACCAGAACCGAGGGAAGCAGGAACAGCCCCCCGGCCAGCAGCCCGCCTGGGATGCCATGCATCAGCCAGCCCAGGTAGGTGGCCAGCTGGGTGGCCTCAGGCCCGGGCAGCACCATGCAGTAGTTGAGGGCATGCAGGAAGCGCCGTTCCGACAGCCAGCGGCGGCGCTGCACCAACTCGTCGTGGAGCAGGGCGATCTGGCCGGCGGGACCGCCGAAGCTCACCCAGCCGAGCCGGGCCCAGAAGCGGCAGGCCTGCCCCAGGGGCACCGCTGCCGGTGATGGCGCGCTCATGGCAGAGGCAGGCGAGGGTCCGCGGTCGTCACCAGCGTTTGGGTGTGTGGCGTTCATCCAAGGGACTGGCGCAGGATCGGATCGAGTTGGCGGACCTCGGCCAGGAAGCCGTCATGCCCCTTCTCGGTCTCCAGCGTCGACCAGGTGACGCCGCTGCGGATGGCCGCTGCCAGCTCCCGCTGACGGTGGGGTGGGAACAGGCGGTCCGAGCTCACCGCCACCACCCGCGTGCGGGCGGTGATCCGGCCCAGGGCCTCCGTCACGCCGCCCCGGCCCCGGCCCAGGTCATGGCTGCTCATGGCCCGGGTGAGCAGCCGGTAGCTGTTGGCATCGAAGCGTTCGACCAGCTGACGGGCATCCTCCTGGAGGAAGGCCTCCACCAATGGTTCGGCGGCTCGGGCGAGGTGCTGCTCCAGTTCCTTCTCGCAGCCGTAGGTGAGCCGGGCGATCGACCGGGCCAGGGCCAGCCCCTGCCGGGGACCTCCCTCGGGATCGTCGTAGTAATCACCGCCGCGGAACCGGGGGTCGGCTTCGATCGCCTGGATCTGACAGTGATGGAAGGCGATGTTCTCGGCGGTGCAGCCGGCCGGAGCGGCCAGCACCACCAGCCGGGCGACCCGCTGGGGATGGCTGACAGCCCACTCCAGCGCCCGCATGCCCCCCATCGATCCTCCGATCACGGCATGCCAGCGGCGCACGCCGAGGGCATCGGCCAGGGCGGTTTCCGCCGCCACCATGTCCCGGATCGTCAGGAGCGGAAAGCGGCTGCCCCACGGTCGTCCATCGGCGGCGGTGCTGGCGGGCCCCGTGCTGCCGCCGCAGCCTCCGAGCACCGCGGGGCAGATGACCCAGTACCGGTCGGTATCGATCGCCCGCCCGGGCCCGATCAGGCCATCCCACCAACCCGGCTGCGGGTGGTGCTCCCCCGCCGGCCCGGCCGCATGGCTGTCACTGCTGAAGCTGTGCAGGAGCAGAACGGCGTTGGCCCCCCCGGGCCCGGGGGATCCCCAGGTCTCGTAGGCCAGGGTCACCGGCCCGAGCCGTTGACCGGACTCCAGGCGCAGGCCCGGCGCCGGGATCCGGAGCTGCCGGCGGGACGTGCCGGCTGCCGCGACGGCGGGAGCGATGGTGGGAGCGGGATTGGAGGGCATCGGAGGTGGGGTCATGCCCCGGCGCGGGGTTGGGGGCGTGGAGCAGGCAGCAGAGCGAGCGCAGCGTTGAGTAGGCCGATCGGCCGCAGCAGCAGAGCACCGGTCGTCTGTGGAGCCATCACCGGCAGACCGGCGTCCTGCCAGGACGGAAAGCCGCCATCGAGATGGCGCAGGCGTTGTTGGTAGCCGGCCTGGTGCAGAGCCTCCGCCACCGCGGCGGCGGCGCTGCCGTTCTGGGCCACCAGGATCAGATCGCCCTCGGGAGGCTCGCCGCTGACCAGTTGGCCGGGGGAGCAGGGATGGCTGCCGGGAATGGAGCCCCGGCGCCGTTGCCGGCCATTGCGCAGGTCGAGGATCAGAACGCGGCCGCCGCGGGCCTGGTCGGGGCGGGACACGGCGGTCAGCGCCGCGAGTTCAGAGGGGTGGATGGCGGTGCTGGACATGGCGGAGGGCCGTCGTGCCGACGATCCTGGAGGCCCTTTCTCTGAAACACGGTAGCCCGAGCGACAAACGTGGGTTAATCCGGGTCGGCGCTGGATTCCGCCGCGGCTGGCAGGGCGCGCTCCACCACCTCCCCGTGGGCCAGCAGGACGGCCTCCCCCCTGGCCAGGGGTTGCCAGATCTCGTTGCTGGTGAGCGGCTCGGTGCAGATCAGGGTCACCACGTCATCGCGCCCGGCCAGTTGCGCAAAGTCCACGCTCAGGTCGGCATCGGCCAGGACGGCCCGGGCGAACGGCGCCCGGCGGGTCAGGCGATGCAGGCGGGTGCCGGCGTAGGCGAACAGCCAGCGGCCTTCCGCGATCAGGCAGTTGAAGATGCCCCGGGCCGCGAGCTGCGCCGAGGCCTGGACCAGGGCCGCGAACAGGCCCTGGCGATCATCCGGATCGATGCCTTGCCGCTCCAGGCTTTCCAGGATCCAGCAGAAGGCCGCCTCACTGTCCGTGCTGCCCTCGGGAGTGAACAGGCCCTCGAGGGGGAGTTCGCCCTCGAGGTGGCCGTTGTGGGCGAACACCCATTCGCGGCCACGCCAGCGGCGGTGGAACGGATGGCAGTTCTCCAGGGCCACCACGCCCCGGGTGGCCTTGCGGATGTGGGCGATCGAGCAGTGGGCCCGCAGGTCGAGGGATTCCACCTCGGCGGCGATCGGTGAGAACGCGGCGGGCGCATCCTCGCGGAAGAGGTCCACGCCGTCGCCATCCGGATCGAAGCTGGCCAGGCCCCAGCCATCGCCATGCTGTCCGGTGGCACCGCCACGGCGGCGCAGGCCGTGGAAGGAGAAGCGCATGTCGGTGGGCGTGTTGGCGCTCAGGGCCAGCAGTTCGCACATGGTGGGGCCGACCGGATCACCGGCTTGAGCGGAACAGGCTGTCCCAGAGCCCGCCCTCGCCGAAGAAGGACTTGTCGATCTTGCCCCAGCCCCCGAAGTCGGCGGCGCTGAACAGGGTGCCCACGGAGGCGAAGCGATCCTTCACCCGCGTCCAGACCGTGGGGTTCACCGGGCGGAAGCCCTCCTCGGCGAAGATCTCCTGGGCCGGCTCGCTGCTCAGGTAGGCAGCCAGAGCTTCCGCCGCCTTGCGGCTGCCCTTGCGGTCCACGTTGCGGTCGACAACCGCCACCGGGCCTTCAATCAGAATGTTCGTCTCCGGCACCACGAAGGGCGTGGTGCTGTCGCCCATCTTGCGGGCCAGGATCGCCTCGTTTTCGTAGTTCAGCAGCACATCACCCTGGCCGCGCTTCAGGAAAGCATCGGTGGCTTCGCGGGCATCCTTGGGCAGGTTGTCCACGTTGCGATACACGCCGGTCACGAACTCCCGGGCCTGGGTCTCGTTGCCCCCGGTCTGGGTGATCGAGCCCCACAGCCCCAGGAAGTTCCAGCGGGCGCCGCCGGAGGTCTTGGGGTTGGCGGTGATCACCGTCACATCCGGCCGGATCAGATCCTTCCAGGTCTTGATGCCCTTGGGATTGCCGGGTCGGGTCAGGAAGGCCACCGTGGAGTGGGTGATGATCGCGTTGTTGGGCAGCTCCTTCTCCCAGCCCGGATCGATCAGGCCGGCCTTCTGGATCTTGTCCACGTCGCCGGCCAGGGCCAGGGTCACCACGTCGGCATCGAGGCCATCGATCACCGCCCGGGTCTGGCTGCCCGATCCCCCGAAGCTGGTGCGGATCGTCAGCTCCTCGCCGGTGCGGGCCTTCCAGTCGGCCTGGAACTTCGGCAGGATCCGGTCGTAGGCGCCTTTGGTCACGGCGTAGCTGACCACCAGCAGCTCCTTGCCCGATCCGCCCGTTGCGCCTGTCGCCGAGCCCTGGGGGGTAGGGGCGCCGCCGCCGCAGCCCGCCAGCAGGGAGCTGCCGCCCGTCAGGGCCAGGGCCAGCAGCACACCGCGGCGTGGCAGGGAGAGCGGGCGCCGATGGGAGCGAGAAACCACGGTAAGTTGATGGGAAACTGGGGTACATATTACACGCTTCCTCGGTCGGAAACTTGGTTTTATGGTCGGTCCTGCTGTTTCCGGCGCCGTCCGTATCGTGGCAGTGGGCCCTGGCCGCTGGAGCCGCCAACGTCGCTGAGCGCCGCCGAACCCCGCGGAAAAGCCCCGCCCGTGGTGCGAGCGGGGCTGCGGGGCCGCCGGGCGAGCGGGCGGCCAGGGTCCAGCCAGAGGCCGGGCTGGGCTCAGCGGGTCTTGGCGAAGATCTGATCCCAGATCCCTCCCTTGCCGAAGAACTTCCTGTCAACGCCGGCCCAGCCGCCGAAATCGCCGACCCGGAAGAAGCTGACGGTTGGGAAGCGCCCCTTGGCGTAGGCCTTGCCTTCCGGGGTCACCGGCCGGATGCCGTTATCGGCGAATATCTTCTGGGCGGCTGGGGTGTACAGGAAACGGGCGAAGGCGGTCGCCACCTTGCGTGTCCCTTTCTTATCCACCACGCTGTCCACCACGGCGATCGGCTGCTCCGTGAGCACGTTGGGGCTGAACGTCTTGACCGGCGTGGTCCATTCCCCGCTCTTGCGGGCCAGGATCGCCTCGCTCTCCCAGTTCAGCAGCACATCGCCCTGCCTGCGCTTGACGAAGGTGTCGGTGGCTTCGCGGGCATCCTTGGGCAGCACCTCGGCGTTCTTGTAGACGCCGGTGATGAAGCTCCTGGCCTGGGCTTCACTGCCGCCGCCCCGGGTGATCGCCCCCCACAGGGCCAGGAAGTTCCAGCGGGCGCCACCGGATGTCTTGGGATTGGCGAGGACCGACTCCACATTCTTGTTGTCGAGGTCTTTCCAGCCGTTGATCTTCTTGGGGTTGCCGGGGCGGACGAAGGCCACGACCGTGGAGTTGGTGGCAATCGAATTGTTGGGAAATTCCTTTTCCCAGCCTGGCTTGATCAGCCCCTTCTCCTGGATCTTGGTGACGTCAGCGCTCATCGCCAGTCCCACCACATCGGCTTCGAGGCCATCGATCACCGCCCGGGTCTGGCTGCCGGAGCCGCCATAGCTGGTTTTGACGTCGACATCCTGGCCGGTCTTCTTCTTCCAGTCGGCCTTGAACAGGGGAATGATCTTGTCGTAGGACGCCTTGGTGACGGCATAGCTCACCAGCAGAATCGTCTGCTTGCCGGCGCGTTGCTGGGCCTGGGCGCCCGTCTGCAGCAGGGCCTGGCTGGTGATCACGGCGGCAGGGGCGGCCAGACCCGCCAGGGCCAGGGCGACGCCGGCCCGGCGACCAGGCCGGTTGGGGGAGTAAACCACGGTTGTCCGATTGGGGAACTTCTTAAGGGTTGCAGCCCCCGGGCGCCCCCGACGTCATCCGGGCTACATCGACGGGGCGTGGTCTGTTCCGCCAGGCCCGGCCGGGGGAGCTGGCACAATCCCCACCATTGCGCCGGGGATCTCGATGGCTTTCAGCGCCAAGACCGAATACGGGCTGGTGGCCCTGCTGGAGCTGGCCGGCATCCATGGCCAGGGAGGTGTGCTGCAGGTGGCCGAGATCGCCCAGCGGCAGGGCATCCCCGACCGTTATCTCGAACAGATGCTGACCAGCCTCCGGCGAGGCCGCATCCTGCGCAGCATCCGCGGGCCGCGCGGGGGCTACCAGCTGGCCAGGCCGCCGGCCGAGATCCTGGTGGCGGAGGTGATTCAGTGCCTGGAGGGGGATGTCGCCAGCCGTGGGGGCGCCCGGCGGGACACGCCCGAGACGGAGGTGCTGGCGGCCCTGGAGACGCGGCTGGACCGGGCCCAGCGAGCGATCCTCGAGGGCACCTCCCTGCTCGATCTGCTCGACGAGCGCGACCGCCTCGTGCAGGCCCAGTCCATGTATTACATCTGAGGGATTCCATCTGAGGCCACGCTCTCCCTCGCCGCCGTGGTGGCAGTCCGAGGGGCGTGGTGGTCATGGATTTCCCGGTTCTCGATCCTCGACTCCCGGCCCCCGGCGCTTCGGCGTCGGGGGCTCGCCCGTGGGCGTCCACCCACAATGAACGCAAGACCGATGGGTTTTAGGTGCTATCTTTATCCCATCCCGCAATGCCCCGATGGCCTGTTGTCGCCGAATGCCGTCCGCCGGTTCCCTGCCGGCCGCTCTCCGTTCCCCGATGACCTCCGTCTTCCCATCCCATGACCGCTTCCTTCACCCGCCCGGCTCTCCGCCTGACCCTGCTCCCCGGTGACGTTCTGCCCGAGGGGCTGGGCTGGCGCATCCATGACGGCTACATCCGCACCGCCGCCTGGGATGAGGAGGGCGAATCGCTCACCCTCGGCCTCTGGGGCCCCGGCGACTGGGTCACCAACGCCTACTCGTCGCTGCGGCCGGTGGAGGTGCAGTGCCTCACCACCGTCGTCGTGGAGCAGAGCGATCTGGAGGCTCAGGACCTGTTCGCCTTCCTGCAGCATCAGATCCGCAATACCGAAGAAATCTTCGAGATCAACCGCATCCGCAGCGCCGAGCAGCGCCTGCTCTCCCTGCTGCGCTGGATCGGCAGCCGCTTCGGTCAGGTGAGCAGCCGCGGCACCCGGCTCTCGCTCAAGGACATGAATCTCACCCACCGGAGCCTGGCCGAGATCTGCGGCCTCACCCGGGTCACCGTCACCAAGATCCTGAATCGTCTCAAGACCATCGGTCTGCTCGAGCAGGTCAGTGAGGCTGATCTACTGATTCCAGCCAGCGCGGGTCTGGCACCGCTCTGACGTCGTCGCTTCGATGGCGATGTCGTCCGCGAGATCGCCCGGTCTTCCTGTTCCTGTCCTTCGCGTTCGCTTCCATGGCAGCCCAGCATCTGCGTGCCCGCTCCTCCCACCCGGAGCTCCAGCGCTACACCCTCGAATTCCGCAACGGTGAACTGCTGCGTCATCAGGATGCCCTGACCCTGGCGCAGTACCGCTCCGATGCCCGGCTGGCCCGGGTGCATCCCGAGGTGCCCGGCCAGGCCGCCTGATTCAGCCGCCTCGTCCGTCGCCTCATCCGTCCGGCCCGGCCCACCGTTCCGGTGGTGCCGGGCTTCGGCGTGGCAACCCCTTCCGGTGTCCGGCTTCCGGTGACCAGCGGGCCACGTCCGCCAGTGACGTGGCCGCCAGATCCCGCTCCCAGCGCTCGCCCAGCTGCTGCAACCAGCCCTGGGCGCCGCCGCCAGGTTCGTTCCCACCGTCGCGGCGGCTGTCTCCTTCGCTGCCCGCACCGGCCAGGGAGTGATCGAGCTGCAGCAGATTGATCTCCTCGGCCGGCTGCAACAGCCGGTAGCCGCCGCGGCTGCCCTTCTGACTGTCGATCAGGCCCTGGCGGCGCAGATCCCGCAGCACCACCGACAGATAGTGGGCGGAAAGTCCGTGCCGGCGGGCGATCGTGCCGGCCTGCAGGGTCTCCACGCTCCCGGAGAGCTCCAGCAGGCTGATCAGGGCGTAGCGGAAGGTGGTCGAGAACAAGCGCGGCAGCTCCGGCACCGGCCCGAACTCTGGGGAGCGCCGTGGCCGCGGCCTGTGACCCGGGTTACAGGCCCCTGTGGGCCCGGAACCGATGGCAGCGATCCGCTGGCCGGTCAGCAGGCTGATCAGATGGCGTAGTCGGGTTCGAAGCTGCGGGCCTCCCGGCTGCCCACGTGCAGGGTGTCACCGGGGCGCAGGGCGTTGTGATCGATGCCTTCGCGGGGCACCTGGGCCACCACCGTCTCGCCGTTGTCGAGCACGAGCTCGGCCTGCAGGTCGCGGCCCATGTGGGTGAGGCGACGCAGCCGGGCCGGCACCGTGCCGGCCCGCGGTTCGGCGTGGAGCTCCACATGGTGGGGCCGGATGAACAGCTGCCCGTCCGCCGTGGTTGCGCCGGTACCGGGAGCCACCGGCAGGGCGCCGCGGGGCAGCACGTTGACCGCCCCCACGAAACCCATCACGAAGGGGGAGGCGGGATGGTCGTAGATCTCGGCCGGGCTGCCGATCTGTTCGATGCGGCCCTCGTTCATCACCACGATCCGATCGGCCACCTCCATCGCCTCCTCCTGGTCGTGGGTCACGATCACGGTGGTGACGTGCATCTCGTCGTGCAGGTTGCGCAGCCAGGCCCGCAGCTCCTTGCGGACCTTGGCGTCGAGAGCGCTGAAGGGCTCATCGAGCAGCAGCACCCGCGGCTGCACCGCCAGGGCCCGGGCCAGGGCCACCCGCTGGCGCTGACCGCCGGAGAGCTGGGAGGGGTAGCGGTGGCCGTAGCCGCGCAGCTGCACCAGGTCGAGCAGTTCATCGACCCGGCGCCGGATGGCGTCCTTCTTCCAGCCGCGCAGCTCCAGGCCGAAGGCCACGTTGCGGCGCACGCTGCGGTGCTTGAACAGGGCGAAATGCTGGAACACGAAGCCCACCTGCCGGTCCTGGACCGAGCGGTCGGTGGCCTCCTCGCCGGTGATCCAGATCCGACCGGCGTCAGCGTTCTCGAGGCCGGCGATCAGGCGCAGCAGGGTGCTCTTGCCGGACCCCGACGGACCGAGCAGGGCCACCAGCGAGCCGCTCTCGATGTCCAGAGTCACGTCATCGACCGCCCGGAAGCTGCCGAAGTGCTTGCTGACGTTGGCGACGCGGATGCCCATGGAGGCCGCAGAAGGCTGTCAAATCACGTTATCACCAGCGTTGAACCGTTCAAAGCGCCTGGCCGCTGGCTTCGGTGTTAACTCACCGGTGATACGATCGGGAAACCGATCTTCTGGGCCGATGACCGCTGTCCCGTCACGCGCCTCGCGGCTGCGCCTCGGCCGATGGGGCGGCCTCCCCGCCCTTCCCTCCTGGTCCTGGCGGATCACCTGGGCCTATCTGGGCCTGATCCTGTTTCTGCCCCTGGGCGGCATGCTGCTGCGGGCCGCGGGAGTGGGGCCGGCCGGCTTCTGGGAAGCGGCCACCAGCCCTGAAGCCCTTTCGGCGTACCAGGTGAGCTTCGGCATCGCCGCCGTGGCCAGTCTGGTCAACGGCGTGTTCGGGCTGGTGGTGGCCTGGGCCCTGATCCGCTGCCGCTTTCCGGGTCAGCGGCTGCTCGATGCGCTGATCGATCTGCCCTTTGCCCTGCCCACCGCAGTGGCCGGTCTGGCCCTGTCGTACGTCTACAGCACCGAGGGCTGGCTCGGCGGCCCCCTGGCGAGTCTGTTCGGTCTCAAGGTCTCGTACACGGCCATCGGGGTCGGCGTGGCCATGGTGTTCATCTCCCTGCCGTTCGTGGTGCGCACGGTGGAGCCGGTGCTGCGCTCCCTGGAGAAGGAGCAGGAGGAAGCCGCCTGGTCGCTGGGGGCCAGCGAACCGCAGACCTTCTTCAAGGTGGTGCTGCCGCAGCTGATGCCGGCGATCCTGGGCGGTGTGGCCCAGGGTTACAGCCGGGCGGTGGGGGAATACGGCTCGGTGGTGATGATTTCGAGCAACGTTCCCTTCAAGGATTTGATCACTCCCACCCTGATCGTGCAGAAGCTCGAGGAATACGACTTCAACGCCGCCACCGTGATCGGCACGGTGATGTTGCTGTTCTCGCTGGTGAGCCTGCTGGTGATCAACGCCCTGCAGGTCTGGGGCCAGCGCTACAAGGGGGGCAACGCGGACGCCTGATCCCAGCGCCAGAGATCAGAGATCAGCGTGCTCAATGATCATCGACTCCAACCCTCAGAGATCCCAACCGCCACTCCATCTGTTGCCACCACCATGGCCTTCACGATTCCGCCCCTTCTCGACATCAGGCCACCCAGCTGGGTGCGCAACTCCATCAACCTCAAGGATCGCAACTGGCTTTCCGGTCTGATCATTCTGGTCTCCTTCCTCTACGTGGGTGTGGTGATCCTGCTGCCGGCTCTGGCGGTGGTGGTGCAGGCCTTCGCCAAGGGGATCGGGCCCTTTCTGCAGAACCTGACGAATCCGGAGCTGCTCTCGGCCCTGCGGCTCACCCTGCTGGCCACGGCGATCGCCGTGCCGTGCAACGTGATCTTCGGTCTGGCCGCCGCCACCGCCATCGCCCGTCGTCGCTTCCCCGGCAAGGCCCTGCTGCTGAGCGTGATCGACCTGCCCTTCTCGATCTCGCCGGTGGTCGTCGGTCTGATGCTGGTTCTGCTCTACAGCCCGAACCATGGCCTGTTCGCCTCGCTGATCAAGAGCACGGGCTTCCAGATCATCTTTTCCTGGCCCGGGATCGTGCTGGCCACGATCATCGTCACCTTCCCGTTCATGGCCCGTGAGGTGATTCCGCTGCTGGAGGAGGAGGGCTGGGAGCAGGAGGAGGCCGCCCGCACCCTCGGCGCCACCGACTGGCAGGTCTTCTGGAAGGTCACCCTGCCGTCGGTGCGCTGGGCGGCTCTGTACGGCCTGATCCTCACCACCGCCCGCGCCCTGGGCGAGTTCGGCGCCGTGGCCGTGGTGAGCGGCAACATCACCAACCAGACCCAGACCCTGCCGCTGTTCGTCGAGGATGCTTACAAGCAGTACCACACCGAAATGGCCTTCGGCGCGGCGATGGTGCTCGGCGGCGTGGCGATCGTGTCGCTGCTGCTGAAGCTCCTGGTTGAACAGCTGCTCGAGCGCGACCGTCGGGCCGCCCGGATCGAGACGGGCGCGGACGGCTGATCCAGACCCGCCAGACGTGCCTGGGCGCCCCGGCCAGGACCAGGCCCAGAACCCTGTGTCATTGGAGTTCAGCACCGCTGCGCTAATCCGCCAGCAGCCGATCGGCCTTGAGCAGGGCCTTGAAGTTCAGACCCCGAAGGTTGTCCCGGCTCATCACCAGCGGCAGGTGGCCGTTCCATTTCTCGATGGCCTGATGCTGCAGCACCTCGGGGGTGAGGCCGGTCTGCAGCAGCCGCTGGGCGCGTGCCTCACCCTCCGCCTGAAAGACCCGGGCTTCCGCCAGGCGACGGGCCTTGTCCGCCTCGTACTCCGCCCGGCGGGCATCCTGCTCCGCCACCTGCTTGGCTTCTACCGCCAGGCGGAAGCGCTCGGAGAACTGCACCTGCAGCAGATCAATGCCGGTGAGCAGCAGATCGTTGGCGGCGAGGCGCTCCGCCAGCTGCGTGCTGAGGGCCTGCTTCACCGCCGCCCGTTCCGTGATCAGCTGCTCGGCGGTGAAGGCCGCCACCACGGCCTTGAGGGTGTCCTCCAGTGCCGGTTCGATCACGGTGGTCTCGATGGCGTCGCCGTCACCGAGACGCTGGTAGGCCGCGGCCGCCCGTTCCGGGATGAGCTGCCAGCTCACCGCCAGATCGAAGTCCACGTCCTGCAGATCGCGGGAGGCCGCCTCGCTATGCAACGTGCGTGACTGCACCCGCACGCTCATCGGCCTGACCGTGTCGCGCACCGGCAGCAGGGGATGGAGCCCTTCGGCCAGCACCGTGGGCTGCACCGCCCCGAACCGCAGCAGCACCCCGCGCTCACCGGCGGGCACGATCGCCAGGAACTGGCTGATCAGGGCGAGGCCCAGCAGCAGCGCCAGCAGCCTCAGCGCCGAGAGGGCGTTGCGTCTGGTTTGGCTGGAAATCGGCGCGCTCTCCGCTGGCGCTGCTGCGGGGCCGTCGGCGAAGGCGGGCGACGCCGCTGGGGCACACTGCGCTGGGCCAGGACTATCCATACGGAGGCAAAGTTGATGCCAGAAGGTTGATGCCTGAACGATGCTAATCAGGCCGTTGGTTGCTGGCCGTCAAAGGCGCAGACTGCCTGGATCAATCTTGGTGATCGTTTGCAGAAAAGATCGTGTTTGTTCTGATTGTCGCTGGCTGCATACGCTGCCAGCGTGTTGACAGTCAGAGCGTGGTTCTGGATCAGGTGTTGACAGCGGCCACGGCCTTTTCGGCCACCAATCTCGATGACATCGTCATCCTGATCCTGTTGCTGAGCCGCTCCGACCACGGCCCCACGACCGGCCAGGTCATGGTGGGGCAGGTGCTGGGGTTGGCACTGCTCGTCGCGGTGAGCCTGCTCGGTTTCTGCGGACGCGTGCTGGTGCCCAAGGCCTGGCTCGGCCTCCTCGGCCTGATGCCGATCAGCCTGGGGATCTCCCAGCTGATGGCCTGGATCGAGGGGCCGGAGCCGGATCAGCAGGCCCTCCACCTCCCCCCCGGGGCCGGGATCGTCGGCGTCACGGCTCTCACGATCGCCAACGGCAGCGACAACCTGGGGGTCTATCTGCCGCTGTTCGCCCACGCCTCCCCGAGCGCACTGGTGATCACCCTGGTGGTCTTTGCCCTGGGTGTGGCGCTCTGGTGCTGGATCGCCTGGCGCCTGACCCGCCTGCCAGCCGTGGCGCCGCTGCTGTCACGGTTCGGTGGTCCCCTGGTGCCCTGCGTGCTGATCGGCCTCGGGGTCCTGATCCTGGTCGACAGCCACCTGCTGGTGCACCGCGTCCAGGCCGGGATCGCCCTGGTGGTTCTGCTGCTGCTGGTGCGGGCACTGGCTCGCCAGCTCCAGCCGCCGCCGGCGAACCCGCCCCTGTTCCTGCCCCTCGTCCCATCGGCTCCACGCCGATGAGCGGGCGCGGTTGCCATCGGTTTCGCCGCGGCGCCCCTTCCCCTTCCCCTTCCCTGTTCCAACGCCAGTCCCGTCGCCATGTCTAGCCCCATGAACCGTCCGTTCCTCCGCGCTGGCCTGGGCCTGGCGCTGTCCCTGCTACTGGGGCTGCTGCTGCTGCCCTCACCGGTGCGTGCCGACGCCGGCCGCTGGCTGGGCAGTCCCTCCTATGCCGAGCTCCGGTCCGAGATCGATGCCCTCAGAGGTGTCGCCGCCAGTCGGAGCCTCAGCGCCGAACAGCAGCAGCGCTACAACGATCTGATCACCCTGCAGGCGGCGATTGTCCGTTCCGACGACCGCGCCCAGCTGGACAACCGCAGCGGCCACAGCCTCGGTCTGTTCGCCCGCTCCAAGACGGCTCCGGCGGATGCCGCCGCTGAGTTTCTGGTGCTCGCTCCCGGCCACGCCAGCGATGACGACCTGGATCTGATCGCCCTGTATCTGCCGGCGGGTGTGGCCCTGGAGTGGGGGGATGGGCGCTCCCTGGCGGCTGCTCCGGCTCCGCGGCTGGCCCGGCTGCTCGAGGGCCAGCAGCTGCAGGTGAGCGATCCGCTGGTGGTGGACCCCGCCTCGGGGACCGGCGGCCCCCCCCCGGCCCCCTCCACCCCTGCCCCTGCCCCTGCCGCGCCGCCCACCGCCACCAAGGGCTCCGGCATTTCGGCCTCAGCGACTGCGGCTTCATCGACGGCGGCAGCAACGGCGGCGGCCTCCGCTGCCCAGCCCGTGGTTTACCGCCTCGATCTGCCGAGCTTTGCCGTGGTGGGCAGCGATCCCCAGGTGACGAGCCTGCCGGCCATGGCCCAGGACGATCTCGACGCCCATCCCGAGACGGCCCCGGTGGATTGACCCCCCTGCTTCCTGCCGACGATGTCCCCCCGCCCCGATGCCTTGCCCGCTGCCGCTGCCTCCCCCGGTACCGAGCCGTTGCCGGCGCCTCCGCAACGGCGCCCTCCGAACCGGATCCGCGACCATCTGGCCAACGAGCGCACCTATCTGGCCTGGATGCGCAGCGGCATCGCGCTGCTGGGCTTCGGGGTGCTGATCGTGCGGATCCGGGTGCTGCGGCCTCCCCTGGCACCGCAGCCTCCGGGCAACGGCTGGAAGCTGGGCTTGGCCTTCGCCCTGGTGGGCCTGTTGATGGTGCCCCTCTCCACCTGGCACTACTTCGGGGTGCGGAACGACATCGAGGCCGATACCTATGCGCCGCCCGATCGCTGGGTCTTGCTCTCCAGCCTGGTGGTGCTGCTGCTGGGGAGCTGCGTCGTGCTGTACGTGGCTGAGGTTCCCTTCGATGCCGCCGCCGCCGCCATGGTTGTGGATTGATGGCGCCGTGGGCCCTCAGCCGATTCCGGCCGCCTCGGGCACCAGCCCGGCGAGCGGCCCATCGAGCACGCCCAGCTTCACCAGCGCCACCATGGCCACCGTGTAGAGGCTGGAGGTGGCCAGGCCGATCAGCAAGTCACGCCGGCCGTTGCCGGCGTGGTCTGGCCCATCGGGCTCCTCGTTGGCCTCGGAGAGAATCTGCAGGGCTCCGCTCTGCATCAGCAGGATGCCGACCACGTTGCTTAGCCAGTAGCCCACCACCAGCCCGGCGGCGAAGCCGTCGGGCCACCAGTGCTGCACCAGCCGCGCCAGGGCATAGGCCAGCGGCAGGTTGATCACCAGGTCGTTCCACCAGCACAGGGGGGAGAGCAGCCATCCCAGTCCCAGCAGCACCAGGGCGCGCAGGCGAACCAGGGGATGGGCGCCGCTCAGGCGTCGGGCCAGGGACTGAAGGCGTTCGCGATGTGGAAGCGAGGGCATGCCGGACGGTGAGCGAGGAAGCCGCTCAGCACCGTAAACCCGACCGGGTATAAGGGTGTTTGGTGGCGGTTGGGTGTGGTCCGGATCACACGGCAGCAGGCCCGGAGGCGATAAGCGTGGGTTGACCTCCATGCCGCGCCAGCGCGCGATTCGATGACGCCACCGGACTGCATCCTCAGCGCCCATACCCGGCTTGCCCGGGAGGGTGCCGAGGCAGCGGTGCTCCAGTGGCTGGAGGAGTGCGGGCTGGATGTCGAGTACGGAGCGGGTGATCGCTGGATCGCCTGGCCCGGGGCTGACCAGCCCGTCGCCGACGCCGGGCCGACGGTGGAGGTGCAGTTCTATGTCCTGCCCGGCTCAGGCAGTCAGGTGCGCTGGCACTTCCGTCCCGCCGGTCCCGATCCGGCGGCCGGCATCCTGCTGCGGGAGCTGGCCCTGGAGCTGCAGGCGCGGCTGCGGGACGATCCCCTCTGGGGGATCGACCAGTGGCGCGACGGGGGGCCGGGCGGCGTGATGGCGGGCCCATGAACCTCGATCAGCTGCGTGTCTTCCTCTCGGTGGCTCAGCACCTCCACTTCAGCCGGGCCGCCGATGCGCTCTACATCACCCAGCCAGCCGTGAGCGCGTCGGTGGCCAAGCTGGAATCCCACTACGGGGTGCGACTGTTTCACCGCATCGGCCGGCGGGTCGAGCTGACCGATGCCGGGCGCTGGCTGGCGCTCGAAGGGGAGCAGCTGCTGGCTCGGGTGGATCTGTTGGAGCGCGGACTTCTGGATTTCAACGCCCTGCGCCGCGGTGTGCTGACCATCGGTGCCAGTCTCACCGTGGGCAACTACTGGTTGCCGCTGCGGCTGAAGGCCTTCTGCGACCAGTACGGGGCGATCGAGCTGCATTGCAACCTCGGTAATGCTGGCCAGGTCCTCGATGACACGGCCCGTGGCCGGCTCGACCTGGGGTTTCTCACCGGGCCGAGGCCCGTCGGCAGCGATGTGCCGTTCGACGTCGAACCGGTCGGCCAGGAACGGCTTGAGCTTGTGGTCGGCCGCGGCCATCCCTGGTTCGGGCGTACAAGCGTGCCGGCGGACGCCCTGCCCGGCAGCCACTGGATCCTGCGCGAACAGGGCTCCGGAGCCCAGAAGCTGTTCGAGGAGCTGCTGGTGGGAGCCGGGATCAGCCTGGCCGCGCTCAGCGTCGATCTGGTTCTGACCAGCAGCGAGATGGTCAAGGCCCTGGTCCTGGACGGCGGCCCGGCCGCAGCCGCCCTGCCGCGATCGATGGTGCGGCAGGAGCTGGAGCTGGGGCTGCTCTGGGCCCTGAGCCTCGAGGGGGTTCCCGCCCGCTTCCAGCCGGTCTGGATGGTGCGTCACGCCCAGCGCCATCGCTCGCGGCTGCTGGCCACCTTCGAGGAGGTGATCCGATCCCTGAACACGCCCTAGGTGTTCTGTCTCAGCAGGGTGTTCCGTGGCCCATTCGAGGCTGATGCCCCGGCTCTGGGCCAGACCCTCGGCCTGGGCCTCCCCATGGGGCTGAATGGCCGGGAGATGACAAGTGGGCCCAGCCCGGCCGCATGCACGGCGTTGTGCCTCCGCGCACCCCTTGATGTCCCGGCTGAGGTGATGCGTGTCTGTGCCAACGCCACCCCCTGCGAAGGCAGCTGGTGCCGAGGCACGTGAGACTTCAGTGTGGTGCTAAGCGTCGAAGCGGCGGATGCTGCGGGCCAGCACGTGCAGCCGCTGACCCGCATTGATGCCACCGTCAGCTCCCGGGCCCCGCTGACGCGGCAGCTGGGCGTTGATCAGCCGGCCATCCTCCAGCAGCAGTTCGGCCTGCACCTCCTTGCCGAGGTGAATCAGTCGCTTGACCAGCACCGGGATCGTCTGGTCGTGGGGTTCCTGCAGCAGCTCCAGGTCGTGGGGGCGCACGAAGCCATGCTCGAGGATGTTGACCTCGCCGACGAAGCGCATCACGAAGGGTGTGGCCGGATGGTCGTAGATCTCCGACGGGCTGCCGATCTGCTCGATCCGACCCTCGTTCATCACCACGATTGTGTCGGCTACCTCCATCGCCTCCTCCTGATCGTGGGTGACGATCACGGTGGTGACGCCGGTCTCCTCCTGGAGATTGCGCAACCAGGCCCGCAATTCCTTGCGCACCTTGGCATCAAGGGCACTGAAGGGTTCATCGAGCAGCAGCACATCGGGCCTGACGGCCAGGGCGCGGGCGAGGGAGACCCGCTGGCGCTGACCGCCGGAGAGCTGGGAGGGATAGCGGTGGCCGTAGCCCTGTAGTTGCACGAGGTCAAGCAGCTCCTCCACCCGCTGGCGCACCTGATGGGACGGCCAGCCCCGCAGCTCGAGGCCGAAGCCGATATTGCGGCGCACGCTGCGGTGCTTGAACAGGGCGAAGTGCTGGAACACGAAGCCGACCTGCCGGTCCTGGACCGAGAGGCTGGTCGCATCCCGGCCGTTGATCACCACCTGCCCCTGATCGATCGCCTCCAGCCCGGCGATCATGCGCAGCAGCGTGCTCTTGCCGCAGCCGGAGGGTCCGAGAAGGGCCACGAGTGAACCGGTGGGAACCTCGAGGCTGATGTCGTCGATGGCCAGGAAGGAATCGAAGCGCTTGCTGACGCGGCTGACCTGAATACCCATGGCGTTCGCTTCAGCGGTTCGGCTGCGGGGTCAGCCGCAGGTAGGGCCGGATCTCGGTGACGCCCTTGGGGAACTTGCTGCGGGCCTCGTCGGTGGGGATCGAGGGCACCACCACGCAGTCCTGGCCGTCCTTCCAGTTGACCGGAGTGGCGACCGAGTGGTTGTCGGTGAGCTGAAGGGAATCGATCACCCGCAGGATTTCATCGAAGTTGCGGCCGGTGCTGGCGGGGTAGGTGATCTGGAGGCGCAGCTTCTTGTTGGGGTCGATGATGAAGACCGAGCGGACCGTGAGGTTGTTGAGCGAATTGGGATGGATCATCCCGTATA
>Ga0315903_10000388_pt1 | contig 65766 bp, 71 predicted proteins | sample LakEriMetagenome_7_FD_203524 | JGI IMG/M metagenome (GOLD analysis project Ga0315903, IMG submission 203524) | Freshwater fungal communities from buoy surface, Lake Erie, Ohio, United States - Buoy 2 MA119 | ecosystem: Environmental > Aquatic > Freshwater > Lake | place: USA: Lake Erie, Ohio... | reverse complement strand
AAAAATATATTCTTGCATCCAACCATAAGAAAGTGCTTCCCAAAAATCATCTGGAAAGTGCTCAATAGTATCATAACTATCCAAAGCATACCAGAAGTTATGGAAACCATCAAGGAAGAGTTCCCATCTTGTTGGTTCTTCAAATCTCACGGGGTTTCATCACTCCAGTAATACTTCAGTTTATCACCATCAGCAGAAATATTCAAGTGATAGATTTTATCACTTTCAGTGTACACACCAATCCAAAGTGTTCTCTCATTCATGCTTTCTAGATGAAACATCTGAATGTCTTGAAGCACAATCTCATCGGGGTTTTCAGCAAATCTGCTCATCTCAAACTATCCAATACTTGAATAACAAAGGCAATACTATCAGCATATTCTCTACCATCTTGTCCACCCTGAACAATCCACCAAATCTCCTGAATACCTGCTTCTACTCGTTCTTCACGGGTCATTTCTGAAAGTGGTTTTGGTGGTTCTGGTTTATAGTTGTCCATTGCTGTTTTAGTAGCATCCAAAACTTTCTGATAATCTTCATCAGAAACTTTTGCATTGATTGCTTCATTACTCTCAATCTCAGCAAGTTGTTTGAGACCATCACCATTCTCATCATACAGTTTTTCAACTGCTTTCAATGCTGCTTCCCGTCGTGCTGCCTCTTCTAACATTTCTTCGTGGTTCATAAGTTGTCGGATTTTCTCCTTTCCGTATTGTGTGAGTTCTTGTTTCTTGGTGCGGAGTTCTTGGACTTCTTCATCAGTGAGCCCAATCACCCAAGGCATATCTTCACTCATAAGTCTCACCCATACTCTCTAAAATACTACGAGCAAAGGAAACTAAACCGTATTTACTACCATCATCAAATGTCGCATCATGATCGTCTGAATAGTAATACAGATCATCTCCTTTTCGTCCATCATAACAATGTTTATCTTTAGCAAGAATCTTCAGTTCTTTGAGTAGAAATGTAAGTTTTTGTTCAGAAGTCATACTTTGCCTCCACTTCCTTTACATATTTCAGGAAATAATCATCGCCATGGTCACCACTATACAAATAGTCGATGTGACGCATGATCTCTGACATCTTACGCATTTTGGGTAGTTGCTCTTTCAGATACTCAATCACTTCTGGTTCGTGGTTGGGATACCATTCTTCACCATAAGTGCGGTCTTCTTGCCTAGCTCTACCATTATTGCCAATCTCTGCTTCTAATTCATCAGCAAATTGTGATACCTTGTAGTAATCATAACCACAACCACCAAAATGTCCGCCGCTCATCGTTGTGCCTCTATGATAGATTTGATTTGTAACAGATCATCTAGACGTTGCTTTGCTTCATCATACTCCTCACAGAAGTAATCGTATCGTGATGTATGCTCTTCGTCATCAGCATAATTCATCTCTTCACGGATTTCCCATTCAATATCAGAACACCTTGCTCGGGTGTCGTCAATGAAGTATTCTAGAGTATCAATCAAGCTCATTCTTCTTCCTCTTCTTCATAAGGGAACATAACATCATACTCCTCGTCTGTCAAGGTAAGATACTGAACATCGGCATTCTTGTGCTCTTCGGCATACACTAACTGGTAGTGTGCGAAAGAAGCAGGGTCAGAACTAGCATATTCTAGCAGACCATCAACAAAACAAAGGTAGTTCATAATACTTCCCAATCACATTCCCAGTTACAATCGTTGCTTACATTGACCCAGAAGAAGTATTTTTGGTTCTCACTGGCGAGAAACAGCATACCATCACCTTTGTCCTGCTCTACAATACAGATAGGGTTGTTGTCCATTGTATTACAGAGGCGGTTCTTTGCCTTGCTGCTTTTCGGTTTTACAGTCACTCTTCGCATTTGAGGCTCACCCGTGGTGGAATGTCCATAAGTTCATCATACAGCATCTTGGCAAACCCATAGTGGGGTCGTATGCCAGTTTCAATACTGGTTGAGGTAGCAACCGTCCACATAATATCAAGGGTTCTTTTATCAGGTAGTTTCTTCATTTTCTTCATCAGTCAGGACAGTTCCCATAGGACCTTTTTTCAGTCGTTCCCACTCTTCTTCTGCTTGTTTCCAATCCTCAAACTTACCTTTCAAATCTTCTGCGAGAGTGAGTTCGAACTCTTCTGCAACCTTACGCATATCTTCTTCTTTTCGGTGTTCACCGAATGCAATACCACAAGCACCTTTCATAATGTTGATGTCATCATGACCCATTGCACGGGCAACAGTTGCGAAAAAGTTAAACAATTGATAAGTGTTAAGGTCTTCGGCAGGAATCTGAAAAGTATAATGCTCTTCAGGGAGCATCATATCATCAAACCCACTGCTGTAATGGGTGGAGGTCCATTCAGTATCAAAAGAAACTTTGAGAGTTGCCTTGTAAGTCATGGGTCTGTTTTGAATATACTCATTATAGGGGTAGTTCCACCCATTTTAGGGGTGGGTGTGCCAGTTAGTCAAGTGTCATCGTCTTCTAACAATTCTTCCAGTTCTTTCATAACATCTTCCAAAGGATATGTCTTTACTTTACCAGCATCAATATCTTCCACCATTTGTTGTAAGTACTCAAGAAACTCTTTGGGTAGAGTATCATCATCACCTAAAGAACCCCAGAACCAACTCACACATTCTTCATAGGGGTCATCATACCACATCAGGGCATAGTCCTTATAGTTTCCCGTCATCAGGTCTGCCCAGATACGGAACGACCCACGAATACTCTGCCATCCAGTCATCCAGCAGTGACCGATATAATACTCAAACCAGTTCATTTTTCACCTGGTTGAACATAAAACAACTCATCACGCCAGTTGCGACCAGCAATATCAAAACTGAAACCTAACTTACCTACAGAAAGAAGGAAAGAGAACAACCGACCATATCCCATAGAGATTTGTAAATAAGGCCATTCTATCCATTTACCATACTCACCAAAGTCAATTGCGACTTGAAGAAGTGCATATCGTTCAGTTAGAAAGAGAAAAAGGTAAAACTCTTTACCGTAGTCTTCTCTGACTCCCCACTTTGCGACTTGAAATAGTTTCATTTTTTTAGTTTGTATGCGATAGTAACTCTTAAATCAGTGAAGTTTTTAGATGGTGACTTACCACAGTGTAACCAGTTAGATGGGAACATTATAGCACTATTTGGCATTGGATGTATAGTGCTTATCACACCATCAGGATCAAGAATGACCGTTTCACCACCCCAGGATAAATTCCAATTTCTCATTGGGTAATAAAGAAAAGTATATGCATTATCATCTTGATCATCGATATGGAATTCACCATCCAACCCAAATGTTTGACCATTTGCATAGACTCTCTCAATAGAAAGATCTTCACCAATATGAGTTTTGATTTTTGAGAATAGATCCTCAGTGAAAAAAGAATGATCCTCTAGATTCATGTACCAGAAAAAATTCTTAGAGTCTGGATTACTCAAGTGCCAGAACTCCCAATTAGGTTGGGTCAAATAATTCCAAATATTATCTACTTGCTTTTTATCAAATATATCAAGGTATTGACTAATCACGTTGTCTCCAATCATCTGGTTTATCTTCTGCCCACCAGTCTACCATATCATCGACACTTTCAAAACTTCTTTTACCGAAACGTTCGTGTCCAGTGCCACCGATGTCAAGTTGATTCAAAAAATCGTCTAGATCTCCTTCTTGCATATCAGGATTTTCTGCTTTTCTTCTTGCCTGACGAAGTATTGTTGCTGCTGATCGATTTACTTTGGCAAGTTTTTCTGCCCAAATCATATCTTCTAAACTTACTTCTTTACCCCCTACAATGTTTTCACATATTGATTCAAGACGTAGGCGATATTGTGTCGAAAGCATATCATTCTCCAGATATAACTTATTTATTTTTGGATTCTAACTCCTTCATCAACTCTTTGGCAAGTCTATTTGATCTTCTCCACATAGAATATCTTGCCCATGGTGTTTTTGGATTATGAATTGCCCACCAACGAAAGATTGCAAATTGATTCTGTATAATTTTTGTAATATAAAAGAATGCTTTTGCAATACTTTCGTCTGTGACAATCAAATAGGCGACACAGGAAAAGATAATCAGATAGACATACTGTGTGGTCATCGCCTTATTGTTTTGAGGTATTCCAGAACATGCTCACGAACATCCATCAGTTCATTATAGCACTTCTGGTTGTGAGCACATTGCCTTAGTTCATGGTCTGGTTTGTGTACACTTTCGATAAACAAGTCCAATCCTCGATTCCACTTAACGTCAGGTGTTTCGTCCATAATCTACAATGTGATTGTACTATTTAACCAAAAAATTGATCGACAGTTGTACTTGCTTTTTTAGATGCCTTAATCTGCTTTAGGATATAAGATTTGGCAGCCGTGTAATTACTAGCAGTATGAACTTGCTGCCCATTATGAATGATAATGAATTTTTTACCCGTCCAAGGGACAGCAGCCCACATACCATCTTTGGTTACATAACCATTAGGATCTCCAGGTACATTATTCAAAATGCCTTCGTTTTGAATGTTCATACCGCAGTCACACTGACAACTTTAGCAGTTGGATTTCGTGCCAGAGCAGTACGCTTAGCATCCTGATAATCCCGTGCTTCGACGTGCTCATAGAACACTTTACCAGCAACATACAATTCAACTTTGCAACGCATTGGTTTTCTCCTTAATATCAAAAATTGAGATGATTATCGATTGCAGATTGAATCTGCTCAGAAAGTTGTGTTGGGGGAAGAATGGGAGTTACTTCACCGATGTCACACTTGTAGTAATCACCAAGACCAAACTTGGCAAACACTCCATCACCATCAGCAAAATAACGACTCCGTGCCACATCATCCTCAACAACAATGACTTGATAAGTCGTGAGGCATAGAACGATTGCAACGTCGAAGGTTTGATCGTTCTTGAAGTCTTCCAGAGTCTTTTTGTTACCCTGAAAGTTCTTCATCTTTATGACTTGAGTTTGGTGTGGTGTGCGTTTGTAGAACAGATTTTGACGCATTTTCAATTCTACTTTCAAACCACCATACACAAAGTCATATCCAATTTGATCAACACGTTCCAAGTCAGAAAACTTGGCAAGTGCCTTTTCAATTGTAGTTGATTTTGTAAAGTTGTCTGCCCTAGAGGTGAATCCAGAATCATCGTAGGTAGAACGAACAACTCCAAAAACTTTGTTCCAGTTGACACCTGTTTCTAGGTGATCAATGAGATTTGCGATTGTCATAATTGAACTAACTCTGTTAGTATCGAACGGGTCTATTATAAAAGAAAGTGGTTGGTTTGTCAAGGGGTCACCGACGAACGATGCTCACTGCCACGTCACCCTGCTTGAAGATGATGTCAACCACGTTCTGAACGGACTTGGCAGTGGCACCAGATGCCTTGTCAAAGGTCGGGCAGATCACCAGACCATAGGATTTGGTGTACGATGCCAGATCACCTGCCTGAAGGGCACCAGAACGGATTCCAGCAGCATCTGAGGGGTGCAGACGCAGTGTACGTCCGACCGTCTGACCGATGCCCACAACGTCCATAGAACGCATGAATACAACTGCCTCCAGTGCCGAAATGTTGATGCCTTCGGCAAGGATACTATGATGAAGAACCACAAACTTCTTGTCAGCATCCTTACCCCATGCATTCAGAGTGTCAAAGAACACCTCACGGTTGACCTTCTGACCATCAATGAATGCACCGTGCTTAGCAGTAATGTGCATCACAGAATAACCCTCTTCGGCAAGTTGATCGGCAAAGTCAGTTTGAGACAGCAAACCAATAATGTGCTTGGTTGCCTTCGCACAAATCAGAATCTTGTTGACAGGATTCTCAGAAATCACCTGCAGCAGATACTCACAGTCACGTTGAGCAATATCCTCACCCTTGACAGACAGACGCATTTGAGTTGCAATCACCTTAGGAGGAATGATATAACCATTCTCCACCAGTTCGGGTGCAGGAACCTTAGCAATGATGCTACCGTAGACTGCAGTATCATTCATACCAGGTTTAGAAATCGTGGCAGAATACTTCGGAGTTGCAGTAAAAAAGTAGCAACGATTTGCTTCCTGAGAGAAGTGCTCAACAGCAGGAAAGAAATCACGACGAACAGAATTGTGTGCTTCATCAAAATAAATGGTATTCACATTGATGTCTGCCTTGGCAATCTGCTGCAGAGAATTGTAGGTCGTAAAGATCAGTTTGTGACCTTGAGTTTGCTCTACCCAAGTACGAATCACATTCGGACGAGTGCTGCTGAAGTGGTGCGTCTCACCAGTGTGCACGTGCAGAACACGGGCATTGGTGATAAACTCAAGATACTCGGAAGAAAGTTGCTCTGCCAGAAGAATGCGTGGTGCCACAACTACAATCGTCTGAGCAGTTTCTTTCAGAAACTCTTGAATCGCATCGAAAATACCCACATTGGTCTTCCCACCACCAGTCGGAAACACACAGATACCCTTGTCATTCTGACGCAGTGCATCCAGAGCAATCTGCTGGTGAGGTCGGAGTTGAATCACAGGTCTCATTGCGTATGAAACTATTATAGCAGAAAACCGTCCCTGGTGCGACCCAGTGGACGGTTCTTAAAGTGGCTCAGACTCTCATCTTCAACCAGGACAAAGGTAGTCTATAGGGTTTTTATGAAGTTGTCAAGTGTTATACTGCGGTTGTAATACCGAACCAGTTACCTTTTAGTCTGACTTCTAATCTGTCTGTTGTTGAATTATAAATGATTGCTCCACTCTGAATACCAGCAGTTGTCATAGTATTACGTTGAGTGGTTGTCATTGTTGGTGGAACAAATGCGCCAAATCCACTGTGATTATTTGTATATGTCGCAACACCACAGAAAGTTGTTGCAGCAACAGCAACTTTTAACTGAGATGCAGTTATGTCATAAACAATTCCACCAGATGTAAGTCCATCTGGTGTTGCTAAGTTTGCTCTAGCATGTCCTGCCCAATTTCCAGCACTAGGACCAGCAACATTAGGGTTCCACAATTGACTTACATAGTAAATATCTGACGTTGATAATCTTGGTGGTATAAAGTAAGAGCTATTTGCACTATTGCCATATCCAACATCAAATGTAGATCTAATGTATAGTGTATTAAATCCAACTTTACATAGATTATTATTGATAAATTGTAGACCCATTCCAATATTTTGTGCTCCAGTTAAACCTGGCCAATTTCCTGTTTCACTAGATGCAAGTGAAGGATGAACTGCAATATAATCTTGAGAAATGATGTTAATGCCACCAGATCTTATTTGTATATCACCATAACCAGAGAATGGGAGAATGCCATTATTTGGAATAGTTGTTTGATAGTTTGCTAATAAAGTTTGATTTCTAGGATCAAAAAATCCTGTCGTTACACCAGCAACATAATCATAATAAATTTTTGACGTAGCAAATCCAAGATCGGCATTTCTTAAAGTTGCTGGGCTGTAAATGTTTAATGGACTTGCAAAACCAGATGTTCCAATATTAACTCCACCAAAGAATGTAGTAATACCAATAAAAGATGAGACACCAGTTGCATTAAATGTACTTGTAACTTTTAACTGATTAAATGTTGATAATCCAGATTGAGTGTTAAAGTTTTGAGTTGTTGAGAATGTAGATAAACCAGTAACTGTGATGTTAGAGAATGTTGAAAGACCTGCATTTATACCAGCATCTAAGTCTAATCTACCTCTAATTTTGGTATTACCATTCACCATCAATGAATATTGAGTGTCTGTTAATAATGGAACACTTTCATTGATAGACACTCTGCCGTCATAATTTAGATTTAATAATACTTTCGCATCAGAACCAGTTTTGAAGAAATATCCTCCAGTTTGAGTTCCAACTACAGCACCATTTCCTTTGTGAGTATGGAAATTAACTTCCCCAGAACCGTTATTATCAAGGTCTAAAACTTGTGTAAGTGGATTATATCTAATTCTCGCAGTGTTATTTCCACCCAATGCTTGTGAACCAAGACCGATATTTGCACTTCCTTGTTTAGAAATAACTTCTAATGTGGTTGTAGCATCTTTTACGATTGCAAAATCAGAGGTAAAGGTATCAGTTCCGACTCCAAGAGTTTCTACTCTAATCTTGTTTAGAGTCGTTATACCAACAGATCGATTAAGGTTAGAAGTAATTAAATCTGGTAATCTCGCATCATTAATTGTTCCAGTTGTAATATTTGCACCATCGTAAAGATTTAAGGCAGTAGTTGCAATACCAACTAATCTTCCATCAAATCGTATTGCAGTTACAATGCCACTACTACCATTTAATGATATGGCATTACCTACGTCAAGTTCTGCACTAATCGTTGTAAATCCAGTAACATTTAACTGCTGAGTTGTAGTTACACCTGAGATTTGAGCATTATTTGCTACTCTAATATTTCCTAATGTATCAATAAAGAATAATTCATTATCAGAACCTGAAAAATAATTTGAGAAGTAGTAAGAAGATGTACCACTTACACCTGCTCTAAAATATTGAGTAGTCCCTACTTGTTGAATGTTTCCTGTATTATTAAATTGTATTTGACCTGGTGTAATATAAGTTCTTGATGTACTACTTAAAACATCAACTGAACCAGCATTTCCTGCAGATGAACTACCAAAAATTCCAGCTGGTGCTGCTCCAGTAACAGTTAATGCATTGGATTCAAGTCTTCCAAAAACTGTTGCACCATAACCTGTGGTTTCAAATTCTTTGCTATTATCATAATATAGTGCAACTGATCCATCTTGAGTGATTGTAATTGCAGTTTCTGCGGCAAATCCAGATGCTCCAGTAGCAAAAGTATAATCTTTGGCACGAATATAAAAATCAGTATTTGTTCCACTAAACTCATTACGGGTGGAACCGGAATTATAGTATAATTTTGCTGTCTGGGATGAACCACCAAGTATTAAACCCGTAGATGCAAGATTATATTCACCTAAAATAACATCACTTTGGAAAGTAGAAAGACCCGTTACTGTTAAGTTTGTTGCACCAATTCCACCTCTAACATCTAATGTTCTTGTCGTAACTGTTGTACCAATACCAACATTACCGTTAAAACCAATCAAAAATGCAGTTGAACCAACACCAACTTGTAAAGGACCCAATGAAACGGGTAAAACTCCATCAGTAAAAGGCCCTTGATAAATGTTAAATGATGTTGAGAGTGTTCCAGCATTTTTTACCCAACCATCAGTGGCAATCGCAATGACATTTGCTAGTAAAGCACCATCACCACGGTAGGAAACTGCACTAATAATTCCAGTCGTTGGGTTAAAAAATACACTACTCCCAACAGTAACTAAAGATTGAAATGTAGATGCCGATGATACTCTTAGTAATGTTGATTCTAGTAATCCATTAACTCTCGCAGTACCATAAACATCTAGGGGTCTGTTTGGTGCCGACGTTCCGACACCAACATTTCCTCTTCCATCTACAAGGAACTTATCATTATCAACCTGTACACCACTTCTGAAATTAAAAGACTTCCTATAATTTGCCATCTTCTATGGTTTTTAGTTATTTATCTTGTAATTTTTGCTCTAGTTTTTCAACCTTTGCAGTTAACTCTTTAATTGATTCAATAAGAAGTGGAACTAACTTATGGTAATCAACTGCAAGATAACCATTATCTCTTTCAATCACCGCTTCTGGTAGAACTGCTTGAATCTCTTGTGCGATTACACCAACATCATTACCTTCTTTGCCAGATTGTTCGTTCCAAGTATAAGTATTACCACTAATTGAGATAACTTTAGCAAGAGGATCATTAATTGGAGTAATGTTATCCTTTAATCTTTGGTCAGAAGTATAGAATGCTGTAATATCACCAGTTACTCTTAATTCACCGTCAACAGTTGCAACAGAACTGGTCATTGTCAAGATATCATTATATGTTCCACCAGAATCTTTAACATTGAATGCTATTGATCCACTATTTGTGGTGTTGTAAATACCAAATATTCCATCACCACCACCATTACTACCAATATCACCAACACCAATTCCAGTAGTTGTGTGAGTTAAACTTAAACTATCTGCAGCAAGTGATCCAGCAATTAATGCAGTTCCTTGAACGTGTAATTTATTATTAATAGTTGCGGTTCCAATACCAAGATCACCATCACCATCGAGGATCATTTGATCCACATTATTCATTCTGAATCTAATATTTTTAGTAGATGGTCTATTAATATAGAGATCAGTATCACCTACTCTTGAAATGAAATTATAATCATTATCAGAAGTGCTGCCATTTAAAGTAATACCATTATATCCAGCATAAACCTCACCGATTCTGACAAATCCCAATCCACCTTTAACATCTAATTGTTCTTGTGGGGATGTTGATCCCACACCGACATTACCACCACCTGTAATTGTGATAGTAGGATCTGTAGTATCTTGGTGACGAGCAGTAAGTTGAAGTTTATTGTCTGCTGTAGTTCCGTCTGCTCCAGCATCAAAGTAAATTGAACCTTTGTTTCCGATACTACCATTATCAGATCTTGCCATAAATGACAGAGATGCTGGTTCACCAACACTAATGTTTTCAATTAAACCAATTTCATCATTGGCAATATGAGTATGTGCGGCAAAGATGTGGAATCTCTTTGTTGGATTCGTGGTTCCGATGCCAACATTTTGATTAATAATTAGATTCTTAGAAATTGCGGCGCCACCAGCAACACTTAAAGCAGAAGATGTGCTTCCAAAACCAACTGCCTGATTAGTGCTAGTTGAGTTAATAACACCAAATGTTACGTTATTTGCAACTAAATTATTGGCAGTTAATGTGCCACCAATACTTACATTCTTTGCAATACCAACACCACCTGTAACCACCAAAGCACCACTGGTAGTAGAAGTAGAATCAGTTTCATCTCTAACTGTAAGAAGGTGTCTGATTAAGACTGGTGCAGTAAAGTTAGTTTCCCCATTAATGTTAAGTGGTCCATCAAATTGAGAAAGAACGGTATTTGAACTACCACCTTCAACAACAATTCTTTCTTTTACAGTAACTTCATCAAATACAACACTTAATCTTGATGCATTTTCACCAGTAATTGTTGGTGTTGGAATATCATAAGTAACAATTACCCCACTTGCAGCAGATGACTTAGAGTTTCCTTGGAAAGAGTCACCTCTGTTGTTCATACCAGTATAAACAACAATACCACCTCTCTTCTCCTGAGATTGTGCAAGGAATTCTTCTCTTTCGGATAGAGATCTAATTTGAACTTGTGGTAAACCTGTTGAGTAGTTTCCAGGTCCATAACCAAGATATTCAAATGTATGACCCGAAGCTCTCATTGTCGTGGGTCTACGAATCTCCAGAGGAACTGGATCGATTTTTCTAATAATTGATCCAACATCATGAGATACTTTTCTCGTAGCAAGAGAACCACGTAGAACCGTAATTTCATCATTATTTGTTCCACCAAGAGTGTTACTTGCCACTCTCATGATTTCATCATCAATTTGAATGTAAGACCCGTAAGAGAATCTTGATGTCGTTCCTATTCCAGGGGAAGGTACACTAATTCTAATTCTTGTGTCATCAGTAAATCCAACAACATAAGCTACCTCCTTATCAAGAATGAAGGTTGATCTTGTGCTTAGATTTTCTAGTGTTGAGTCTGATGAACCATCATTTGATGCAAAACCATGCTTTAATGCAAACGATGCCGTAGTAATTCCTGAAGTAAGAACATTAAATGTGTTGACACCAACTCTTGAATTGACAAAATAGTCTCCAAGATTATTATTACTGCTATCAAGAAGTCTAATCTTATTCCCTGCTACCAGACCATGAGCAGATGAACAAGTAAACGTTGTGATTCCTGCACTTGCATTTGATGCTAATGAAGTTATCGAAGCAGAAAGACCAGTTAATAGTAAATATTGACCGACTAATGGGGTTGGATCTCCAGCAGTTCTGGCAATTGCAATTCTATTTGGTGCTGGAATACTGGTGATGCGATAATAACCATCTGCGGTAGTGCCAATACCAGTTGTTTGAATGACTTGTCCTAATGATGTTGAAATTCCACCAGCAGTAAGATCCAACGATACATTAGTTTGAGCACCATTATTACCAATTACACTTTCATCTAATTGATATGTTCCAGTTGTATATCCTGAACCAGGGTTAGTAATTTGAACGGAAGATACATTTGTGCTGCTGTTAACAACAACGGTTGCAGTTGCACCTTGCCAAGTATTTGTTATAGTACCATCTTTTAGAACCTTAACGTTGTAATATGTTCCGGTTTGATACCCAACACCACCAGTAGTAATGCCAACAGAAATAATACCACCAAATCCATGGTTTCTATCAAAACTTAAAGTCGCAATTCCAGTAGAACTTGTAACAGTGGTAATACCTAAACCAAATCCAAAAGACTTAGCAAACTTATCAGTTGTTTCTCTAGTTAAACTATGCTTTTGATCATTTGTAACAACTTTACCTAGAGGTGTTCTTAATGCATATGATTTTGTCGATGGTGGGTTATCATTGATGTTGTCTCTATCTAACTGGGGATAAAGGTCAACAACGTTTTGAGTATAAGTGCTATCTGTAAATTCTTCTTCTACGGTGTTTGATGCATTTAATGCAAATAAATGATAAACACCATCTTTTTGCCCTTCAATATAATCAGAAATGACTACACTTCTGTAGATAATAAAATTATCCTTAACGTCATTTCTCTCAAATCTTGGCCAAGATGTATTTTTAGTTGTTGGGAATGTTGGGAATGTAGAAACCCCTGCAGTAATTTGATATGTAAATGACATATCATTTACTACAGATTTGACATCATACTTGCCATTATAACCATACCCAAATTCACCAAATGGGTTTAGAATAGAATCCTTAATACCGTAGATTTTAACGTCATTACCAACATTAAGATTGTGTGGTTTTTCAGTTTCAACCGTTACTGTATAGACACCATTAACAGCTGCAGACCTTGAACAACTTGAAATAAATCTTGGATTTTTGTTATAGTTGTAATCAGAAGAAGTTAGATTTCTCGTAGTTGGTAAGATAAAGTCAGTATCATTTCTTACACCAGTAAAACTACTCTCTTGTATAATAAAACCAGGTTCTGGTGCTTTTGCACCTAAAAGTTCTTTTGGAATGACAACTCTAAGTTTGTAAAGTCTTTCATCTAAACTTCTTGTATCTGGAATTCTCTTAATATAAGATGCATCTGTTCTGATTTGATAACCACCGACACCAAGAGAACTTAATGTTGAGTAAATTGTATTATTTGTAGATTTTACATTGATATACCACTGTTTCTTGGTGTTATCAAACTGAACAGGGTGACCAAGATCACCAGCTTGCTTATCATGAACTCTACTAAGAATTTTTAACTTTATTCCGCCGTATACTGTTACTGGAACTCCCAAACTTGCATCTGCTTGAGATGTTGCAAGTTGAACTTCTGTTGATTGTAACGTTACTCCATCTGTTCTTGTTGCATTAATTGCAGATGTAATGACATAATAAACCGTATGTTCTGTAATATTTTCTGGTAGGTCACCATCTATACTTTGAATTGTAACTTTCTCTGCATTTTCAAGAGTGTGGGCACCACTTAAAACAAATCTATTATTACTTACTTGACTTACAGTATATTCTTTTGCACTTGAAGTAACTCCATCTGACATAACAATGTCAGCAGAATATTCAACCTTATTAATTGTTGCATATAATTTATCATTTACGGCACCACCAATGCGATATCCTTGAGTTAGAATTGGTGGTACATTATCTTGAGAGTTGAATCCAAATAGATATATTTTATTTCCAGATGGGTTGAAAGTTGGACTCGTTGTTACTCCAACATCAATTGCCTGCCAGTCAACGGTTTTTGGTGTACCAGTAATTGCTTTTGGTGTGACAACATTTGTTAAGAATAAATTATTATCTTTATCAAATGCCTTTGCTCTAAATCCATCTCCATTCAAGGAGATTTGACCAAAGTTGGAGTTGGAGTTTGTGATGCTATAGTCTGCACCAGATTCACCATCAAAATGTTTCGCAAATCCAATCGCAAAAACAGAAACAACCTGAATGAATGAATCATTAGATGCTTTAATATGAGAGGTTTCCCATCCTTTTCTGTAAATTGCAGAAGCATCTAGGTGATATGCGGTTCCAGGATCTGTTGATGATGATCTAGAAGATAGTTCTGCTCCTGTTACCTTAGATACACTAATACCAATATATTTTCTTGAGTCTTGGAAATATTTTACAAATGCACGGTCGTCTTTTTGTAGAGAAACACCAGTAAACTGAGCAACAACCATTGAACGGAAACCTGATGCCTTGCTACCATCAGCGTGCATACCGTTCATACCCCATACAGAACGTAAGGAGATATTAAAGATATATGGAGAAGCACCAGAAACAGTATCAGTTTCAATAACAACTGTTGCTGAAGAAATACTACCATTTAGATCAAGATCTCGTCTTGCATTTGGAATCAGGTAAGTAAATCTAGTGTCACTTAAAACTGTCTGAACTTTTGTTGAAATATTATAATCAGTAGGAACTACGTTTCTAATTTTAATAGGTGTCCCTTCGTTAAATTCGTGAGGAACAGAAGTTGTGACAGTAACTAAATTACTTCCAGAAGAACTAATACTGATTGAGGCAAGTGGAATTACGTCACTATCAAATGCACCTACAATTTCCCATTCTGGACGTTGTTTTGCAAATCCACCTGCATCTGCTGGGTATTTCTGATCGATTTCTCTAGTACCAGCACTAGTGCCATATGCATTCGATAACTTGGCATAGTACATATCCAGGTCAGTAAGACCCGTATTACCATATTTGTTTACGCCATCAACATATTCAAAACAAGTTAGTTTATGGTGAGAAAATGTTGGTTTTGCAGTATCAGTAAAATCAGTTGGGTTAGTATATGCTAATTCAGTTTCTCGTGCATCAAAGAATGAAAACTGCCATAAGTAACATGCACCAGTTACTCTAAAAATAGCAGACTTTGCGGCAGATGGATCTGTTGGGTTTGGGATATATTTTGGTCTAACCTTTGTCTTTCTTAAGTCAAGACCAACAATAGATACACCTCTTGGTACAATAACACCACCGTAGATGCTATTGAATTTATATAAAATGTTATCAACTTGTGTCAAATCAAAGTTTGATGACAGTGATAAACCTAATGCCGACGATGCTGTTGGATTGCTGCCACTAATACTCTGATCTGGTGCTACAACTTTTGCCGTTCCACCATCATTATAAAGTCTAAAACCAGGTCTATTATCAATTAAATGCTCACCAGGTAATAGTAAAATAGTCGTTTTTTCTGTAATATCATTATCATCACCCTTTACATATGAAAATCTTGCTGCCTCTAAAAGTGCCCTTTGAATTGTTTTAAAAGGTCTCGCAAGTGAATTTCCCTGATTATCAATACTATCAGTGGAATCAAGATCACTTGGACTTACATAAAGAATACGCCCATCAGTATTCTTTATAAAATTATCTAACTTATTAAGAGGCATTTTATTACGACTTTTAATTGTTTTCTATCTTTTATTTATGAAGTCAAATCTTCCTCGTCATATTCAAATTCAATATCATCAGGCATATCTTCAGGGTTCTCTAACTCAACTGGGAAGAAACAAGGGTGTACTTCTTCATCTATCAAGTAGAAAGAATTTCTATACAAATCATCTGGTTCAAATGATCTGTTCTTATCTGCTTCTCTACAAAGATCCTGATCATACAAATGACCTTCTGGCATTTCATCAAACGTAAAAGGTATATGATTGATGAAATACATTTTCACAATCATACTGCCATTATTGTACCAGCAGTATGCAGAATCGATACGATAAGACATAGGAAAAATTCCCATATCTTATATTTATTTTCAGTAGGGCGAGGGGGAATCGAACCCCCACGGGAATACTCCCAGCAGATTTTAAGTCTGATACGGCTACCAGTTACGTCACCGCCCCGTGTATGGGACCATTATAACTCAGAGAGTTGTAGTGGTCAAGTGCTGGTTGTCGGGATCGAACCGACCTGTCTTGCCTTATGAGGGCAGTGCTTTCGCCAGAGAGCTAAACCAGCTATTTTATATTCAACGCTCGATAAGTAGGAGTTAATGAATGACAGTTAGGGCATAATACTCGAAGATTGTCTTTACTAGCATTCTTCCTATTACCATCAATGTGGTCGATTTCTAGTGTTGTATTTCCAGAAACTGGATTGACACCTGCCCAACTACATTGAGAGCATTTGTATCCTGCTTCTTCTAGCAAATGTCTTCTAACATAACCAGAGAGTGAATTACCCCTTATTATACCAGATTTTGTGCCATTCAACCATTCAGTGATATATTCACGATCTTGGTTGTCTTGCTGACATTTACGAGAACAGTATTTACCTGTCGATTGTGACGGCATATACTTAAAGTTTTTTTCACAAGATAAACACTTACCAATCATTGAACTATAAGTTAGAACAATAGTATTTATACGATTGTTCTAACTAATGGGAATGCTGGGACTTGAACCCAGTTCTACCGCTTATAAGGCGATGGCCTTAACCCATAGGCGACACTCCCATAAAAACCCTGAAGATCAGGGTGCTTCGTCGTGCTCAGTGTGTATTCGCACAAAGTCATCATCCGCAGGTATCATCACAGCAGCTCTACCTTCTTCATCCACAATTCCTAACGTCTCTCCATTCTCAACTCTTTTGATTAATTCATCCCATCGTTCTTGAAATTCTTCCACGGTAAAAATTTCCATTTTGGATATTTATAAATCAGAGAGGATTGGAATATGCAAGACAATCATCACTGACTTGATCACGAACAACTTCTAGTACATTCATGAATTGATCTACGGTCTCACACTCCACAACTCGTTCGTTACCTTCACTCGAATACAAATAGAACTTACGTGCCAAAGTATCGACAACACAACGACTCAGGATTTCTTCGGTGGGCATTGGGTGATTCATTTGATTACCCCCATATTATAGGGGGTCTTGGTCCTGGTGTCAAGGGGGTCTTAGGAAAAACTTTGAACTGCAGCAATTGCCGATGTATTTTTAGTTTTTCTTGCGGTAACTCTTTCTCTTAAATTTTTACATCCCCAATTTTGAAGTTCTTTCTCTTTTTTTGTATTTTTTACGGCATTTAAATTCGTTCTATTTACTGCAGCATCTCGTTGTGCTCTTAAAGATACAATTTGTGCTTGAAGTGCTGTAATTGAATTGGCAATTGATACACAAGTTGCACCAGGTACTGTTGCTCCAGTATAGTAAACATTAGGGACAGTTGAAATACGTCTGGCACTGTGATCTGTCGTTATTCCAGACACATCAAATCTTCCTTGACTTGTAACTAATGATCCACCATCATCTTGCTTTACATTTTCATAACCATATCCAGCATAAGATGTTGATAGTGTTACAGTATCATCCGGATCAAAGGGATCTTCTGCGGCAAAATTTTGATTTGGTCCAGACATACTTTGAAATATCTTTAATGCATCTCTATCTTGATTGATTACGGTATAAGTGGCAAGATCTGTAGTTACTCCCGAACATATTGTATTACCAGGCAATGTGGTGCTGCAAGCAACTCCAGGCCAGCAGTTTCCACTAGTTGCTTGTGCAGATAACGTTGCAATTTGAGATTTTAATTCATTAATCTGTGCATTGAATGATATAATTGTATTATCAGGAATTGCACAAAACTGTTGAAGAGTTTTGACATCATCCTCAATTTGCTGTTCAACTTTTCCAACTACACTCTCATCATATAAACCACTATCTTCTTCTACTTCTTCTTTTGACCAAGTTCCATTAGCATTTTGAATGATGTTCACTTTCATCATCTTTGTTGGTGCCGTAACATCAGATTGTTTATCAAAGACACCGTTTAATTGATTTTGCTCATTCTCAAAAACTTTAAGAGCATTATTTCTTAAATTTTCATCCATTTAATTGAATCATCGTAATAATTTTTATTTATTTCCTTCTAGGTCTGTTATTCTTTGCTTTAGTTCTTCAATTTGTTGTTGTTGTTCTTTAATTGCTTCAATTAAAACAGCTGTTAAATTTCCATATTCAACAGTTTTTAAATCTTCATTTTCTATTTTTTCTCTAACAACAACTTCTGGAATAACTTTTTCAACTTCTTGAGCAATAAGTCCAATTGCAATATCTTGTTTTTTTGCTCTACCAGGTACGACATCAGGATTCCAACTAAAAGAAACTCCTCTTAAACTTAATACTTTTTCAAGAGAATTTTCTAAATTAACAACGTTGGTTTTTGATCTTTGATCTGATGGGCACGGAGCACAAATAGTAGATCCGTTGTAAAGCCATGCACCTTTAAGTTTTCCTGCAGGTGATTTTAAATCCATTGTGAATGCGTTTGCATCAAATTTTGGAGCAACTGTACTCCACTCAGGAACTGCGGCAGCTTTAATTCCATTAAGTTCAGAATTAACACCATTATAAGATATGTCTAATGCTCCAAGAGAAATGTTTGATCCAATTTTGATGTCAGATCCAAAACAATTTCTAATACCAGTTAGTTGTTCAAGTCCAATCGTATTAATTGATAATGGTGAAGTTGCTGAAGGACCGACTACCAATGAAGCAGCAAAAGGAGTTGCCATTGCACCTTGACCACAGTGCAATTTATGAATTGATGCAGTTCCAGGTTCCCAAAATCCTTTTGGAATTACAAGTGCTCCACCAACTAGAGGATTAAAAACATCTAATGTACCAACATCTAGAGTATCAAAAGCCATAAATTCTCCTTATTTGCAACTAAGTGCGATTCCATCAATTAGATCCTTAACTGGACCTGGAATAAAATTTCCTAAAACACCAGCAAGTGGTGATCCTTTACTTATATCCTTACATAACATGTAAATAATACCATCGGCATTGAAAGTGATTGAATCTGGAGTTGACATGCAGATTTTTGCACCACCCAAAGTCATTTGCTCTCCAGCAGTCATGGTAATTGCTTCGTTTGCTTTTACCATAAATGAACCATCATTGCCATCTCCAATGGTCTCAATGAAAATATTCTTTGCTTTTAACTTAATATTTCCATTCTCGGCAATAATTGAGATATCACCTTCCTCAACAATAATTGATTTGGTTACGTTCTCTTTTTCTTTTTGTTTTCGATCATCTCCAGGTTTTTGTCCTTTGATGATCTCATGAGAAGTTCCACGAACTATTTCACCCTTGTTTCCATCCTTGGTATGAGTTTGATTATACCCATTTGTTAATGAAACAGTGTATTGAAGTCCTGGATCTTTTTTCTTCTCTGCTCCTGGACCAAAGAATACTTTTCCGTATGGGTTATCACTAAGTAACCATTCTGGTTTTGACATATTTTACCTCACGCAATCAATAACTCTGATGATGTTTCTCTGCCCAGTTTGAGTTGTTGCTCCAAGTTCATCATCTGTGGCAACTCTACTTTTAACAGTAGCATCTCGACGTGTCGTTGGATCTAGAACCCTTCTACTTCCTGAGTCGATAGAAATATTTGGAGTTGCATTAGGATCTACTTGTTGTGTACCATCACCAGGGAGTGGATTGACTCTAATAATTTCAAACACAGGTTTAATCTCGACTCCAGCACCAGCATCACTATTTATTTCTATTTCAGGGATGTCCGTAATACCACAAATTCTGTTTGAAAGTTGTATGTCAATAATTTGTCCAGATTCTGTCATTTTAACAACTGCCTTAAGACCTTCAAGATTGGGAGTGATCTTAACAGTATCAGTTGGTTTATATCCAATACCTGTTGAAAGAATTTTAAATCCAGATAAACAGACGTTGTAATCATTAACTCTTGTTCTGGTTGGATCAGGATCTATTGGTTCATCAAATTCATTCAATCCTGTTGGTTGACTTACATATCCAGCACCTGAATTTACAACTACAATGTTAGTAACTTCTCCATCATCATTAATTTCTGCATATGCCGAAGCGTAATTTCCATTCTCACAGGGATCTAATATCGTGACAAAAGGAGGACTGCTATAATTAGATCCACCAAAGACCAGATCAACTCCAACAATTCTACCAATTCGATCTACTACGGCATTACCAATCGCACCAGATCCACCACCACCAAAGATTTCAACTGATGGAGGACCACATCTAAATGGTGCCGTATCACATTGAGTGATGCTATCTGGAATTGTGCCATCATATTGCCCTAGTGTTCCACCAAAAATTGGTAGATCTTTTGTCCATCCAGTTGCACCTTCAATGATTTGAGAATCGGATGGAATTGGTAAGAAGTTATTAAAATTGTCAATATCCTGTTGATTTGGACCGTCCTTCAGAGGATTACCTATGAAACTTTTAACCTGCGGACAGTTTGGCTTTGCACACAAGAATGATTCAAATCCAAGAATAAAATCAAGTGCCTGGAAGACTGATCCTGCAATTTTACCAACACCACCTAGTACATCATTGATTTGATCAAGTATAGGACCGATTGCCTTATCAATATCTGATGCTAACTTATTGATTAGAGAATTTGTCCACTGTTCTGCAGCACAAAAAGGAATATTAACAACTTTACCAATGAGTTCAAATAAGAAATCACCGACCATTTGTGCCAATCCCTTGACAATATCTTTGAACTTACAAAAAATTGTATCGACGACTTTTTGTACGATAGTATTCTTAATTGCCTTGGCAACTGTTGGTATAAGAATATCGAGGAGATCTTGTATACCTGCTCTGATTTTTCCGATTAGATAGTTTCTCAATCTCTGAATAAGAATTTTAAGAATAGCAGCAATAATACTTCCAGTGTTACGAATCAAACTACTGATCTGACCAATTTTATTGATTGTTCCATTAACATATAGTTGACCGTACTTTTTAATCTTCTTGAGAGTTTTGAAGAAACTGAGTAGTGCGGTATTGATTCCAGCAAGTTCTGATGTTCCGCAAGGATCTGGTTGAACTCTTTCCTTTTGATACGTTTGTAGAGCTTCTTGGAATGCTGTTGAATTGATATATTCTTCACACTTGGGAGGATCTACATATCCAACTCCCTTGTCAGTTTGTAATGTTTTACATGCTGCAGATTTTCTCTTTGCTTTTTCTTTGTCAATTGAATCAAGAATATTTTGAGTTGATTTAAACAGTTCTTGCTGCTCTGGAGTCCAGGTATCACTACCTTGCTCATTTAATTGTGCAACTACATCATTATTACCCTTTGCAATTCTATCAATTGTTTCGTCCGAAACATTTGCCCATACAGGATCTGGTTGAATTGGAGTATCTGGGACAAATACTGATGGTTGCTCTGAATACGTTCGTGCATTTGGACTACTAGCAATTTTTCGTCTAATACGATTTGCTATGTCGGCACTCATCTCACCAACAATTCTTTCATTAGTTTGTTCATTGATTGCAATATATGCAGATCCATCAGAACTTACTTTTATAGTTGTTGGTTTTCCTTCAAGATCAAGTCCAGTAAATGTATTTCCAGCAAGATCTGTTCCTGGTCTTGGTTTTCTGGGTGGTGATACTGGTCCTTGAGTTACATTTACTCCAGCAGGAATTGAAACCTTTTTTTGTGTTGGTATGTTTGGTATCTGACCTTTTGATTCTATTTCTTTAACTACATCATAATTTTCTACAAACGTTGCCGTATAATTATCAGGTCCAAGTAAATACCACTGTGGTTTATTTTCTACTTGAACGTATATTTTTCCACCAATTACTTTAGTTTTGGTTACGTTATTTACAGACATTTATATTTTCACCTCCTTATTCTGATATTTATGGGTCATATTATCCTCTCCCAGCTGCTCTATTGGCATAGAAAGTTGCGGAAGCATCATCTCCACGAAGTGTTGCTTCTTTACTCATTTGTAGGTTAAAAGCAGTTTCCTGCATTTTATTAAAGGTTGCGAGAGTGGAAACAGGAATATCTCGGTCTTTATAAGTATAATTTGTTTTGTTTCCATCAGCATCAATAATAGTAACAGTTTTTGTCCCATCTGGACTTTCTGTGATTATAGGTTCTTTTGGAATTCCACTTTCTGATACATTTTTGGATTGGGGATCTTTAGTTGCTCCAGCAATTTCTTCCTTTGTCGGTTGTGCTGGTCCTTTTGGTTTTGTATCATCACCAATGATCTGATGAGCTCCAGGAGTTAATCCAGAATTGAAACGATCTACCCTTTTGAATTCTGTCGTACCATTTTTAGATTCTCGTATGTCAAATTGAGTTAGGTTATTACCAAATACATGAACGACTGCTGGAATCTGTTCACTCTCATCCAAATAACATGCCATGACCCATTCACCACCCCACAATCCACAAGAACCACCATTCAAGTTACCATGAGAAGTTGATTTTAAAACAATTGCCCAGGGTAAGTTTTCGTCTTTTACTTCATTCATACTAGGATGCTTTCCAGGTATTCGAATTCTAACTCGATCTCCATGGGCATCTTGCCACTTTGCATTTTTCACATGCTGATTTTGACCAGGAGCAACTTGGGCAATAAAGAATTTATTGATATTGACCGTTGCTAAATTATTCATTACTTGCTTTTATTTGTATATAGACCGTAAGTGTCACGAACTAGTGTCATTGATGTAAAAGATCTTAAAGGATCAAAATGATGACACAAATTGACAATCAAATATTTTCCACTGTTGACCGGATCACCAACTCCCTGAGTTTTCTTTCCCTGTGACACAATCTCAAAGTCACATTGAATTGTATTACCTGCTCTCAGATTTGGATTGCATGGAACTTGAACTTGAATGATCTGAGTGAATAGCAGATTATATCTCATTGTTGACTTTGCTTGCCATTCCTTTGGATCATTATTTGGATCGTCTTTTATTTTAGAACTCAGAACTCCAATGTCTTTAATATGAAAATGAGTTCTTGTATAAGAATCTAATTGTGGAACAGATAGATTTTTACCTAATGATTTTTCAAGACCATTATCCGTTAACTTATAAATTCCCTCTTCATAACTAAAAGATTGAGGATCCCAAAAAATATTACGACTTTGATACACTCCAGACTTAAGTGCCGTGATTAGATCTTCTCTTTTAATGTCTGACTTAAGTGCAATCTTAAAGTCATTTTCATCATTCTCCACACCAGATCTTAAAACATCTGTTCTATAATAAGTTTCAACTGGTGGTTGAGATACTAAGTCATCAATTGCTCTAAAATTAAATCCATCTCTGGTTTCATAGAAAAAATATCCAGGGTTCCCTCTTCCTGGTACAGATTTTGATGCTAGACTGCAAATGACATCAAACACATGACGAGTATTTCCAATGAATGAATATGAATTTCGAGTTGGTGTTTTAGTTGCAAGTTTTGTTTTCAGATAATCAGCAACTAATTTTTCTACAGTATTTGTGATATTACCCGAGTATGGTTTAAAAATTGCGGTCTCTTGATTTAGTACGGCAGATTTTGAAACCAAATTCATGACAATTGCTTCACGGTTTGATTCTTGATTTGGATTGATCTGCTTATCAAATACCAAAGGATTATTAGTAAAATCAAGAGTTCCTAGTTTTGATCTGATTTTAAAGGATACATTTACATCACCATTCAGAGGAAGTGCAGAACTCAGTGTTCCAAATCTTGTTTGCTTATCAAAAGTTTTATCATAGGTAGTAGCACCACCAACATCCATTAAAGATAAAACTGCAGTAATATTTGGTGATAACAAACTCTCGTAGTAATCAAAACTTGTTACTCTGGCACCATAAGGATCCTGACCAGTAATATCTACTCTCTTACCATTTTTTTGAATCTCAAAAAGTTCATATGCTGATGCCTGTGCTGCATTTGCCATTTATCTTATAATCTCCATATTTCTGGTAACTTCTGTCTTTGTGGTGATGAACTGGATGCCTGTTGCATTGGGACTGGATATGGAAATGGTACAAAAGTTTCTACTGGTTGTACCGCATAAATGAACAGTGATTGATTTCCACGACTACTTGTATTATTTAATAGTTTTCTGTTACCACCTCCACCAGGTCTTTCTAATGCCTTTAAAAGGTTTCCGGCAGCTCCAGATACTGGATCACCTGATCCTGCAGGAGATAATTGTACTCCACTGGGTGGTTGTACAATCTGTGCTGGTTTGATTGCTGTTGCAGGTGGTTGTGAACCAGGAGATGGTTTTCCTTTTAAAATATCTTTAGAAACATCAACCAAAACAGAGTTTGATGCTCTAAATCCAACACCATTAACATGAAGTGATATATGAGGATATGGTTGGTTTCCTGCACCAATCGTTCTTCCAGATGCACCTTGATATCCTAATAAAGTTCCTTTAGGTATTACTTGTCCTTCTTTTGCTCCTTTAAATGGTAAACTTTTAAAGTGACCCATCAGAACTTCATATTCTTTATTACCTCTCTTGAAATAATAAGCACCATAGTATCCAAAACCTCTACCAGATCCTCCTAAAACATTTGGTGTTCCTTGAAGACCAACGGAAGGCATTCCATCTGTTCCTCTACTCTTATAAATTAAGTCAAATGGTGCATAAATTGGTGCCCCAATACCACCAGCAAGATTCATATCCAATCCAGTTTGATTTCCGTCTGTATCTCCAGTTGGCCCAATGGAAGCACCAGATGCATAAGTTTGTCCAGAATATTGTTGCTGTCTAATTGATTGTTGATCCGGAGTCGGTTGAGGACCAAATCCAGGACCAGTTTTTCTTGTGTCAGATAACCCTGAAAGAGAACTCCATTCCCTAAAATTCTTTGACAGTTCTGCAAATGCCATTACATTTTTTTCATCTCTTTGAGCCGTTTGATTAATATTTTCAACTGCTAAAGAAAAATCTTCAAATCCATTACCCATACCTCGTTCTGCTCTTTTGAGTTGACCACTTTTTCTTGGTTGATATGGTGCTCTAGTTTGTGGTTCTGGTTGTACCGTTCCACCTTTAGAAAACTTTTGTGGTGGTTTTGCTGCAGGTGTTGGAGTTTGGGATGATTGAGATGTTGAAGACTGAGGAGTAGTTGCTGGATACATTGAACCAGGTGCCATGAGTGTCATTGGCACATTTGGTGTTGAACTTGGTTTATTATTTTTTTCTCTTTTACTGAGTTCCTTTTCTAGTTGCGATATATCTTTATCTGATTGATCTGCCATTTTCAGACCATCATCAGCCTCTTTTTCAATTGCCTTTAAATCTTGATCTATCTCTTTTTGCTTTTGTGGTGTTAAGAGATTAATAAGTTCTCCGAGTTTTTGAAATCCTGTTCCAATTGTTGTCAATACATTTCCTACTGATTTTATAAAGTCACTATTGAAAAATTCTTCAATTTTTGCGATAATGGCAGGGAGTTTTTGAACTAAAATGCCAAGTGCAATTAATCCAAAGAAATCTAAAATTTGATCAAATATATTTCTAGCAGGAGCAGTTACAACACTTGCAAGTCTTGAGAATCTCGCACCAATTCCTAAATTTTTACTTTCTACTCTGGTTTCTTCTGCTCTTAATTCTCTTTGCTTCTCTAATTTAAAGAATAGTTCTTTTTTCTGAACTCTAAGTTTTCTTAGTTCTTTATTTGAACTAATCAAATAACTTTTAATGTTTGTGACATTCAGTTTAAGATTCTTGACTTGATTATCCATATCTTATCCGATTAACTGAATTCCATATAATCCAGGTGTGACTTCCATATAAGGATTGGCAAAGTTCACTGGAGATATCACAGGAACATCTGTTGCTTTACCTTGCATTTGTGGTATTTGTGGTGGTTTTGATGATTGTTTTGGTAATACCATTGGTAGGAAAGTCATTCCACCACCAGAACCAGCAGAAACATTCATACTGATGTTTGTAATTCTTGGTGCCGCAGATACCGATGGAGATGGAGCACTAGTTTTTGGAGAGATTGATGGTGATCTCATCCCACCTCCACCAGGTTTAGTTGGTTTAGTTTTTTTCTTTAAGATCTCTTCCTTTAAATATTTGTCAAAATCTTTAATAACTTTTGAAAATTCTTCAGATACATCTCGTTGATAATCAGAAACCGTGAACAATTTACGAATTGCTTGTGTAAAAAGTACCCATAGTCTTCCAGCATTATCATTGATGTCTTTTAAGAGAGGTCTGAACAACATTGAAGAAGTTGTTCGAATAACTTCCTCTCCTGGAGCAAGCATTGCTTTGACACTATCAACAAATCCGGATCCTTTACCAGGAACTGTTCCCCCACTTGCAAATCTTGGTGTTTCTCCAAGATCTTTCAGAAGTGATAAAAGAAAGTCCATTTTTACTTCACTCTGTGTAGCAGAACCTAGATTTATTATTTTTTCAAGAGAATGTTGCGGTGAAGATTGATAATTTTTTTCTTTCTCTAAATCAGATTGTATCCTTTCAATAGTTTTACTTCTTTTATTTGGATCATAACTGTTAATCCTATTAATGGTATCTTTTCTAGTTTTTTCCATCAATGGATCAGTCACTTTTTTAATTGCAAACTTTCCTAACATCTCAAGTCCAATACCTATTCCAAGAGTAGCTCCACCTCTTAATAAAGAACCTGGTGAAATTTTAGGCAGACTAGGTAATTTAAATCCTCCAGTTCCCTTTAAAGTTCCTTCTGGTGTAAAACCACCTTTAGTTAACATTCCAGTTGGATCTATCAATCCCTTGCGAAGTAGTCTAAATCTATCTCCAATATTTGATTTTCCTTCGATAAATCTGGCGAAAGATTGATTTGTACGACTTACTGACGGTCCAGATATTGGTTTTGGTACACTTGGTTTTGGTCCCTCAGGAGGTTTTTTTTGAAATATATTAAATAATCTTCCAGGCAACTTCCATAAAAATCTTCCAAGCAGAAAAAGTCTTCGAACCCACTTAAAGACTTTAAATCCTATAATTGTAATAACTGCTGGTACAAATGCCTTACCAATCCAGTAGAAAATTTGATCTAATAACTTTCTATTATTTTCGTCTTGTAACCACTTAAACGCAACATTTAAAACAATACCACTAAGAATAAGAGAGAAAAATTCTTTGATCTTATCAAAAACACTTTTAATTGGAGCAGTAACTCTTTCTGCAATCGACTGTCCAACACCAGCAATTTTTTTACCAACACCTTCTACGGATTTTTCTTTTTCTGCGACTTTTCTTTTTGACTCTGCTGATTTTATTTTTTTAACTGCTTCTTTCTCTTCTACAATTCGCATTGCAAAGTCAAGAGACAGTTGCTTCTGAATCTCAACAAGAATTCTATTTGTTTCTGCTAGTGCTTTGTAAGTATTTTCTTCTGTATCTTGCTTTTTAGATAAGACTTTTTCAGCATCTAATGGCTTTGGTTTCAGTGCCTCAAGTTTTTCTGATAAATTGATTGGTGATCTAAAACTAAATCTCGTAGTTCTTAGTTTTGGTGTGACTGGACTTGTGGATGAGATCGCAGAAGATGCACGAAGTACCGAAGAAGAGATATTTCTCTTGCTCAACTTCGGTACTGCTGGTGCTCTATAGATCTGATTAATGTCCACTCTGCTGCTGTGCTTTTAGGTTTTCTTCTTCAATATACTGTTCAAGTAAAGTAAGGTATACTTCTCTCTCCCAGGGAATCATATTTTCGAGCTCTGTTAATGAATATTTATGGTGCTGCATGAGGGCAAAATTAACCTTGTAGTATGACTCAAGATTAGTATGAGCCATACCTAGCTGAAAAAACTTGCCAAACCCTCCAGAACTACTTCACTTTCAACACCAGTGTTTGGATTTTTTACCGTGACTGTATGAGACAGTTTGGGCATCGTGACAAAAAATGTTTCGATCTCTTTGAATTGCTTTGTATTAAGTTGCTCTAGAAATTCATCAAGTTCTTTTTTGGTGCAATCTGCTGCACTCCAACTTTCTTCCGAATCGTAGATGATGTCAATACAAGACGTGATCATACTCAGAGACTTATTAACATCACTTGAATCATCACTAGTTTCAAAGTTATTTTCAACAAACTGTTCCAGTGATGGATACTTCAGTTTCATTGAAAGATTGTCATCAAGTTTGATAATGTTCGTGTGATCCTTATTTTTCTGAACCTTAATCGAATCAATATCAATCTCCATCTGAACTGTTGTTTCACCATCATCTGGGCAAGTTATATTCACTTCCACAGTTTCACCAACAGACTTGGCACGAACATTCAGGAACAAGTATTCGATATCAAATGTAGAAAGATCTGATACCTTGACAGATTTTGTTAAAATACAATCTGATAAAATCTGAACAATAGCATCCGTAATTTGCTTCATGTTCTCAGATTCGAGTGCCATGATGAGGATTTTTTCTTCTCTGACTAGAAAGGGTCTGTATCTAATTTTCTTTCCAGTCGAAGGCAATTCCAACTCATAGGTTGGAGTATTAATTTTTGGTAAAGGCATAATAACCTATGATAACTTCAGTTGTGATTATTTATTATCGTTCTCTGGGTCCTCTAGGAGTGGTGCTTTGAGATCCTTGATTAATTCTATTTGTAGTGTCTCTGAAAGCTTGATCTCTAAATTGTTGTAATTGCTCTTGTGTATATCTCCAAGATGTATTTTTTGTAGGAGGTTGTCCAGGTTGTGTTTGTTTTGGTGTTGGTACTTGTGGAGCAGAAGAAGATCTCGTACCTAAATCAACTCTTCTTACAACATACCTATCAAAATTAAATGTAACTGTAACCTTTAATATGTCGGCAGGACCGTATGCTACTGGAAGAGGAGTAACTGCTTTTGGGAAAGCATTAACAAACTTATATTCTAAAACTTTATTAAAATCTCTCTCAAATTTGTAAATTACCATTTCTTGAACTTTATAATCATCTGGGAAATTGAATCTTCTGTAAATATGAGGGCTCAATCCGCTTGGTATGTTTGGTGAAGAACTTGTGTATGATGCTGCTGCTGGTTCTACGTTGATTTGATTTCCACCGGCAATATAATCCATCCAACCTTCAAAAAATCTTAGAGTACTATATTCATCATCAACGTAAAAAGTTAGATCAATATCAGTATAAAGACGAGTATGAGCAAACTCCTGAGTAACTCCCATATAATTATCTTTGACTTCGGCAGTTGCATAAGAAGATGTTGGCAACGTTGCCTCAGAACAAAGATATCCCAATCGACTCATAAATCTGTTAATTTCTTTTAGTTGTGGGTCATCATTATAGCTAGTAGAAAAATGTTTTTGTAATGCAGTACTCAAAGGTATATTTACAAGATAGTAATTATTTTGAGCCAGAGTCCCTATTACACCCTTAACCTGACTCATTTTAAGTTTTTGAACAAGAGAATCGCCCACTCTAAATACCTTATACGAGTCTTACATTATTAAGTATTTAGATGTCATACAAAGGATATTACAACACTGATACTATTTCCAAAATTTTAAATATTCCATCTATTGGTAATATTTGGATTGACACTTCCCATGACGATGAGTGGAATTGTTATGACGATTCAACCCGCAAATTATACAGTAAAGTAACTGCATTTTACTGGAACAATCTTTCAGAAGAAGATAGAAAACTTAGGCTTAAAAACCATGGTATGACAGGAAAAAAACACTCAACAAAAACCCGTGAAAAAATGAGTAAATCTGCTATTGGAACTACAAAACCATCTTTACACAAGGGTGGAACTGTAGTATCTCCAACAGGTGAAATTGTTCACTTCAAGTCTCTTAGACACTTTTGTAAAGAACAAGGATTATCTGTAAGTCATGTATCAGAATTAATGAGTGGCAAAAGAAAATCTGTAAAAGGATGGAAAAATGGCACATCATTATAATAAAAGTAAATATAAACCATCATCACCAGAGAAATATAAGGGAGATCCCAATAATATCATATGTCGATCTTCTTGGGAGAGAAAATTTTGTAGATATTGTGATACCAACCAAAACATTTTGGAATGGGGAAGTGAAGAGATGTGTTTGCCATACAGATCTCCTGTGGATAATCATTATCACAAATATTTCCCTGATTTTTATATCAAAGTTAGAGAACCGAATGGTAAGATTAAGAAATACATTATTGAGATCAAACCACTGAAACAAACCATTGAACCAAAAGTTCAAAAAAGAAAAACAAAAGGTTATATCTATGAAGTTGTTGAATATGCCAAAAATCAGGCAAAGTGGGAAGCAGCACGAGAATGGTGTGCAGATCATGGTTATGAGTTTAAGGTCTTAACAGAAAACGAACTCGGTATTCAGTAATGCCTAGAAAAACTCTGAGAGAAAGAAGAGAACAAAACCCCACTGATGATGACAGTAATCGTCTGCGAGAGATTGTAGACGAAATCAATGGTCTTGAAAAACCTGCAGACATGATGCAGAAGATAAAACAAACTCTTCCTGCAGTTAGTAAAACCAGTGCTCGGGTCGGGGAGATTTATACCTTTGTTTACAATGCCAAAACTCCTGGAATGAGTTATGATCCTTATCCTTTAGTTGCCGTAACTGGAGTATTTTACTGGGGATTTATGGGAATCAACTTTCATTGGGGAGAATCTCGACAGTATACTTGGAGTGAAATTATTGGTGATCTTCATCCAGTTCAAGAAGAAGAACTTTCAGACATGAAACGGATATCATATGCAGATCTTTTAGAAAATCCTTCTAAATAATTAAAAAATAGCCAAATGGCAAGTATACTAAGATATCCATACGAAGCACTATTAGATACTACTGACTATTTGCGAGTTGATCTACTTTCATATGATGCAGTTAGATCAACTGGTCCTGGAAATTTAATAAGAAATAGTGTTGCATTTGATACAACAGTAACTCAACCAAAAAAAGCAAAAACATTAAGTAGTAGCATAATATTACCAATGCCATCTAATATTCAAGATGGTAATAGTGTCTCTTATGCTGATTCTAGTTTAGATGGTTTAACTGCACAAGTTTACAATGTTGTAAATGATAGCATAACTGGTGGTGGACGTAATGGAACACTTGGATCAGTGACAGATGCATTGGCAAATACTTTAAAGGGTTTAGCAGATGTAACTGTGTTAAATCCAGACGCTCAAAAAATATTTACAAAATCAATTGCAGCACAAGCAGCTAATATTCCATTTGGAGGCAACTTAACACTAAGTCAAATTCTAGCAAGAGAATCTGGTCAAATTCTAAATCCTAATATGGAACTTCTTTTTAATGGAGTGACTCTGAGATCTTTTAAATTTTCTTTTAAAATGACTCCTAGAAATCCAGATGAAGCAAAGCAAATTAGAGCAATAATAAAAACATTTAAATTAAATATGGCACCAAAGGCTCAAAGTGATGTATTTTTGAAAACACCAAATCTTTTCCAATTAAGTTATAGAAAGGGTCCAGAGATTCATCCATATTTAAACTTATTCAAACAATGTTTTTTAACTGATATGTTGGTGAATTACACTGGTGAAGGTGTTTATTCCACCTATAGTGATGGATCTCCAATTTCATATACAATGGATCTTGGATTTAAAGAACTCGAACCAATTTATGAAGGAGATTATGCAAGTAACATTACTCCAGCAAACAGTGTAGGATTCTAAAATGGGATACTTCAGAGAATTACCAGACTTAGATTATCAATCATTTCTTTCTGACAGTATCTCGTCACAGAGTTACTTAAGAGTTAAAAACTTATTCAGAAGAAATAAACTACGTGATGATTTAAAAAACGTATTTACTATTTTCAATAAGTATGAAATTGTTGATGGTGCAAGACCAGATACGGTTGCAGAAGAGTTTTATGGTGATGCAGAACTCGATTGGGTAGTTTTAATGACTGCTGGTATAGTAAATGTTAGAAATGAATGGCCACTATCGAACTATAATCTATACAAATATGCGGAAAATTTGTATGGTGGTGCAATTAATGATATTCACCATTATGAGACTATTGAAGTAAAAGACTCTACAGGAAAATTAATTTTACCTGCTGGAAAAATTGTCCCAGCAGATTTTAAAATTCACTATTACGATCAAAATCAATATTATACAAATGATGCTACAGTTTTAGGTCAAAATGTTGTAAAAATATCAAACCCTGTCGTAGGTGTTAATAATTTTGAATATGAAACTAAAAAGAATACTGAGAAATCTTCAATTTACTTGTTAAAAACTTCATATCTTCAACAATTCTTGAATGATATGCGGCAAATTATGATTTATGATCGTTCTTCTCAATATATTGACGAATCTTTAGTTCGTACTGAAAACACTAGAATCACGATGCCATAAGAGTTCTAGTTTCTTATCAAATATCATCACATATCGGTGTTTGCGGGAGCGTTCTTTCCATTCTCCTGCAGCACCTTTAACTTTGCCTCTAGAGTGTTTAGTTCCGTCTGCATAGTAGAAATCTTTCTTTGGGTCCGAAAGTCCGCAATATTTAAAATTACAAGCCCGATAGATTGTACCAGAATGGAAATCACTATCAGCGTAAGAGATGATTGCTTTAACTTTAGTATCCTTCCGTAACTGTCTAATCGATCTTGAAACAAACCAAGAAGTGATATTATGTTCGGTTCCTTGGATTTCAGGGTGTATGCAAAGTCGTGAAAGTTCAAAGAGTCCTTCTTGCTCATTTCGTTCTAATCCAAATGCTCCTTGTGCGATTTCAGGCACAGGAAGTCCAGTAAAGACACAGACTCCCAGAATACCACCGATATTCAAAGGGCAAAAGTCATTGCCCTTATACAGACCATAATTATACCCTGATCGAAATCCTTTAGAAAAGTCCTTAAGATAATGAAACCGCAGAAGTAATTCTGCGGCTTCGGACTTACTTACACGATCAATGTAGTAATCAGACTTCACTCTTCGGCAAGACGAGCAAAGTAAGACAGAGCATCGTCATCATCATCCTCCACAGGTGCCGCAGCACGGCGGGTTGGTTGAAGACTGTTGAGTTCGGTGCGGAGGTCTTCATCAAGATCCTTCACAGGACCACGAGAATACTCTTCTTCATCAGCAACATCAGGATCTTGATAACGAGGAGTGCCTTTGTTACCCAGCACATATTCAAGACGCTTCTTCAGTTCATCATAGGACTTGAACTGGTCTGCAGCAACGAGTTCGGCAAGTGAATACTGCTTCTTCCACACTGCTTCCATCACATCATCATCGTCCAGAAGAGGTGCAGAGGCAGCAAACTCACTGGAGTCATAGTTGCGATAACCAGCAACGTTCTTTGCCTTCAGTTTGAAGTTGGCACCCTGCCAGAAGTCAAACGGATCAATTGCTTCCTCATCTTCAAACTCAGGTTGCATTGCGGCAGTCAGTTTGTCAAAGATTTTTTTACCATACTTAAACAAGAAGACTTTACCCTCATTTTCAGGGTTGGCAGGGTCTTTCACCACATAGATGTTGGACGCATATGTCAGTTTGCGCTTCTGCTTACGTGCCAGTTCTTTGCCAGCATCAGTACCATTGTTCCACAGTTCAGAGTTCAGTTCCGACACAGGATCTTTCTGACCCAGAGTGGTGAGACTGTTCTCAATGTACCAACCGCCAGGACCCTGGAATGCATGACTGTAGAGTTTCACGAACGGCAGGTCTTCACCGTTGGGGGCAGGCAGGAAACGGATTACGGCATAACCATTGCCACTCTTATCTACATCCAGTTTCCACAGACGGTCATCACTAGAACCGCTGCTAGTATTCATTTTTTCAACTTCTTTAACCAGTTTGGCAGTAAGATTGCCAAGTTTAGATTGCTTCTTAAGGTCAGCAAAAGACATTTGGATTACCTCGGATTAATTGGATTCGGGGGATTACTCGGATAGTATAACAGGGTTTCTCTCAACGGTCAATGTATTTCTTGAGAGATTCAATTGTCTTGTTCATACTATTGAATAAAAATTGCATATCGGTCTCTGGTGGGAATCCCATCAGCGCCACCGACTTGCGTAGTTGCTCTTTCATTTCAACCGCTTCTGGATCGTCTGAAAGGGACAACCTAGTATACATCACTCTCTGCTTTTCTAGCAAGAGCTCAAGTTTCTCAATGTGTTCCAGTTTGGTCTCACGGGGCATTCCACCAAAAGTAAGAATACTTCCGTAAATTTCTTCCTGTAACTTATTGATTTCTTTCAGTTCATCTTGAATAATATCGGAGTCAAAAAAGCTACTCATCTATGATTTCCCGTAAAATCTTTTTAAATTGGAACACATCAATATTTAGAAACGGATTATATTTCTTGATTTTTAGACTGACGATTTCCCACACCGGGTCCAGCAGTTTCTTATCAAACTTATTCCCGAACAGGAATATTTTATCATAGATCACTAGGGTTTCTAGGCTAATCTTCCCGCTCAGGAACTTCTTAAGAACGGGTGGATGACCTTTGGAACAGTTCAAGGCATCGTCTAATTTTGTCTCCGAGAAGAATTCGTTGCTTTGTTCTTTGAACAAGTATGTCAAACTCTGTTGTCTTCGCATCCAATCTGCGTAAGTCCTTTCTCCAGAATTGATAATTTCTCCAATCCATATTTGATTTACACTAGTAGATTCTACAAAATTTGCAACTAAAAAATCAACAACTTCTTTATCAGAATATTTTCTCGACGTTTTTTCGAAAAAATATTTATCACGACGACGATTAAAAGATGTAATAGTTGCTCTTACTTTTTTGTTATATTTGAAGTAATCATATTTTGGATTTGTGAAATGCGACTTTAATGCGAGATACTCACAATAGACTTCAAACGGTGCCATAACTATTTTTTCTTTTCTCTGTGGTATTTTTCCCTCTTATATTTTAGCACATCATCTCTATTTTGTTCATACCATTTTTTATAAGTTTCTTTTCTTTGTTCTTTTCTTTTTTCTCTATATTGTTTTTGTTTATCTGGATTATCTTTATAATACTGTCTATGATATTTTCTATTCCACTCTTGAATATGTTTTTCTCTTTCAGCAAGGTCTCTGGATATTATGTTTCCATCTACACCACCATCCCTTAAATTAATTAGAATGCCTCCGTCACTTTTTCTACCATAAAGAGAAATAAGCCACTTTTCATATTCGTAACTTTCTTCTTCATTTTCAAATTCTTTAACGATTACTATTCTATCTTTTGGGGGACAGATATTTGCCCCGCCTCTAATATGAGGTTTATAGCACCTTCTACCAATACCTTTACCAACATAGTAAGGAGTCCTGTCTTCTCTCAAATAGAGATAAACGTAATACATTTCTGCTCTTAACTTAGGTGACATAAGTATTTATACAAGAAAAGGGCAGCAAGTGCCCCCTTCTCACCTGAAAAGTGTCACCTAAGTCAGGCACTATTATTTATCTCCCATTATAGAGGCAATCTTGCTCGGGAAGTTTTCTTCATGAAATTGAGACGAGTTGCATCCCACTTAAGTCTTTCTTTTAAAGGTTTTGAAATGAGTTTAGTAACTGATTCTACCTCAAGACTATTGATTTCACAGTAATGACAAATAGCATCAATATAATTCATATTTTCTGCTGCCACAATATGTTCAATCTCAAGAGCAAACTTGGAAGGTGTTAAAAACTTATTCTCGATTGCCTGTTCTAGTTCTTTATTTGGTTCCATATAGTTCCAGTCTATCTCTAACAAACTCTCTAATGTATTGGGTGAGGAGTTTGATGTACTTTGATTTGTCTCTTTCTTCATAAACGACGCATTCTCCATTTTCACAAGCCATGATGATTACAAGTTTTTTGACTGGAATACCAGTCAGTTCGTATAGCATACAACCATATGCCATACACTGAACAAAATAATGTTCAATCCACTCTCGTGGTTTAGGTTTTTTAGAAGTTTTAAAGTCGATTATTGATAGTTCGCCATCAAACTCGGCAATACAATCTACGGTTCCAGCAATACCTAACTGCTTGCTATAAAGAGAACCTTCAAGAGCATGAATATTATTTATACGACTAAAAGTTGACTTAGAAATCTTGAATAAGAAATCTGAAAGAGGTTGAACTTCTGGAAGATCTTCATTTCTAAGATGATGTTCTGCAAGAGTGTGCATATCAGTTCCACGACTAGTTGCCTGTCGTGTAATTTTATCTGCTTCTTCCTCTCCAACTTTTTTACGCCAGTTTGCAAAGAATTGACGATTTTTGTGACTGGTTACAGACGTAATCGATACGAGTTTTAAGAGTTGATCTTCGTCAGGAACTTTATAATAACGAACACCATCTATAGTTTCTCTCTCAAGTTGAGGGAGATTCAAATCAACATGATTAAACATCAAAAACCTGCTTCCATTTTTGCCATAATGTATTCTTTAACAAGTCCAGAACGAACAATGTCTTCTACACCAAATTCAATTATATCAAAAGATGGCATTTTACGCAATACAGTCATAAAATCTACAATACCATTTCGTTCGTTAGTCTTCTGTAAGTCTGACTGAGATGCATCACCACAGAAGCAAATTTTGGTATTTTCACCAACACGAGTGATAATAGAATCCAATTCGTGGAAGTTTAGGTTTTGAAACTCATCTACAATAATAATTGCATTATCAAGAGTTGTACCACGCAAAAATGAAGTGGACCAGAACTTGATGGTTTCTTGTGATTTGAGATTTCCATAGAGCATCTCGAAGTCTGCATCAGAGGGCATCTGGAACATATACTTCACCATATTCTTATAAGGAATCTGGTAAATATCTGCCTTATCATCGTGAGTACCAGGCAGGAATCCAATCTCTCTTGTGGCGACTAAAGAACGAACAAGATAGATTCTCTCGTAAGGTGATTGCTCATCAAGAACATCTTGAAGTGCATTATAAAGTGTAATAAATGTTTTACCTGTTCCCGCACAACCATAAGCAACAATATGCTTGTCGTCATTATAAGATTCAAAAAACTTTTTTTGATTTTCAGTAATTGGTTCAATATCAATTAGATATTCTGCACTCAGAGGTTTTCTCCTCTTCATTTGTTTTGCTGTCAGACCAACTCCGATTGGTTGGTCAATAGATCCTCTTTTCCGTCTTGCCATTAGATTTTCTTTACTCGTGAACCAGGTGCTTTTGATGCTTTTCCAAGAACATCATTCCAACCAGGATGTTTAGAAATTAATTTGTTTTGCCATTCACCAACCTCTCCAGGAGAAGGACAAGTTGATGGATCGGACCAATCACGGATCCAATCTGGGTTATCTTTTTTCCACTGGTCCCAATCGTGGATGCTCATTTCCACTTCTTTTTGTTCACCAGTTTTTGTATTCACTACGGGGTACGTTGGCATTGTTAGAAATTCAAGATAATTTATTTAGATCCACTCAAGGGCGTCTGATACCGTTGGAAATTGTTCGATAAACACTTTCTTACAATCAAGTGCAATATCCATATGCTCTCTCTGAGTTCCATTTGCAGAACGAAGATTGATATAATGTATCCATGACCTGCATGATCCACTCATATAGATGCGTGTGGGGGTCGCCAAGGGCAATACAAATCTTGCACACTCCTTTGCCACCTCAGCATCTAGAAGTTGCTTGTAGAGTTCCATACCTGCCTTAAAATGGTCATTGATCTTCAACCACAAGTCTGCTTTTAGTTCTTCAGGAAGATCATTAGTGGAATTCTGACGATTCTTGGTGTCCTGACGACGAAGTTCTGGTACAGGAATTTCCTCACCTAGCAAAGAAGAATCTGCATAACGTTGTGAAAATTCTTGGTATGTAAAACTCCTGTGTCGTAAAATTTGTGCTGCGATGCCACGATTTGTTTCGATCTCAAGAGTCATAAAAGACTGCTCAAAAACAGACCAATGATTATGCTTAATACAATAAGCAAGCAACTTGGCATAGTTTTCGTTGTCTTGATTCGCAGGGTTGCTAACTCTAGCAACATACGCCATTGTTTTTTCTGCATCGGGTGTCACACTGATGAGTTTTACTGTCATTTCTTTCCAAATCCTTTTGATGTTTTTGCTTCCAGTTCTGCAAGTTCTTTCTTTACTGCTTGCAGTTGTTGTTTCATTTCTACAATTCTTTCTTCAGTATAAAGGTGATCTTGCTTGACAAGTCTTTCAAGCAATTTCACGAGTTCTCGTGCTCTACTAGTCATCTAAATCAGAATCCTCAAAAATTTCATCGTAATCTAAAATTGGTCTGTTTCTGACTTCTGGTTCAGTATATTTACTGTATGCAGAAACATCAGAATACACTTCTGCTTTGAGAGAATCAACTAAGAGTTCTAGATTACGAACAATGAGTTTTAGTTTGTCTTTATCCATAAGATATCATTCTCTCAAAGCATTTTATCATAAAAAAAGGAGGGGATCAACCCCTCCTTAAAAATTTACTTATAAATCCACTGAATGTACGTTGATAACAATATCGTCATTAACGCAATTGCAGCAGTTGAAGAAATTAGAAATTGTACCATCACTTTGCTCCAACTAGTTGTGCTAGTTGTGCTTGATGACGACGATCTTCTTTTTGTTTTTGTTCTTTAATAAGTTGTAGGAAGTTAAGTTTTTTCACTTCTGCACCTCCGCATTTCTGCAAGGACGGTATGCTACTCCACGATATGTGTTTTGTGGATGAGCAGGAGCGTGTGTTTGGTTATACCATGACACATACTCTTTCTTTGCATTTTCGGTGTCGTACTGACAACCTCTATAAACGACTTTAGACATTAGGTTTTCTCCTTAATTTTGAGGCTAAAGAGCGTTCCTTCAGTCGGCTTTTGCGTCTATGGGACAAGTTTTTGGAGAGACTTGTTTAATCTCCCAAATTAAATCATTCTTTGCTTGTTTGGGAATATCTACTGTGTAAATTCTCCCAACCATTAATTGTGCCTGTAAGCAAGTTAAAATGATTGCTTCCATAGATGAACGTTCCGTTCCGAGTCGGCTTACTTCCGTCCTATTTAATTTTTAGCACTTTATAATTACGTCTTTTCGCAATTCTAATAGCAATCGGTCTTCAATCTTTTGGTGAACAACATCGTCGTTTTTAACGATGTCCATTAGTTCCCACGCTGCATTACAACTTATTGTGACTGGATATTCAGTTTTGATAAGTTGTGGTGAAGCAACAGAAAGAAGTGGAACCCATGCTAAAAGCAAAAGTGCTTTAGTCATAGGATGAACGTTAGGGGATTATTATACCCCTATTCATAGTATATAGGTAGTTTTGTGTGTATTTCCTGATACAATTTTAAAAAACTTTAGAAACCAAAAATTTTGCCGGAAAAATTTCCCCCTATTTGGGGAATCACTTCCTCTTTTTGGTTTTCGGTGCTTGATAACCCCACAGTTTAGGATTGATTCTACCATAACCAAAGTCAATACTCTTCAAATTCTCACGAAACTTATCCCAGTACATATCAAACAATTTAGATCTCGTACCTCTTGTGAGATCAAAACAAATATTTTCTTCTACAAAATACTTGACAATATAAGCATCATTTGGTGCTTCTTTAGTGCAAACTTCAGCATACGAACCATTTTCAATCAGAACATCACACCCATAACGTGCTTTGCAATTCTCTTTTTCTGCTGGTGTCCAATAATCCATATGCTTTTCCGTATTGTGGGGTTTTTCAACTACATCACGAACTTGACTCATGAACGACCTCCCCACCTAATTTGAGGAAATGCTTCTGAAACAATTTCTTTTGTAATTTTATATTTTTCTTGCAGTTTTTTGTCTTTAACCAGGCAAATAATTTCTGCTTCAAGAGGATGAAGACCTTGTAAAAGATTAATAAACATTGACTCACGCCGAATAGCACTCATACTATCGTTACCACCTTTGATAAAATGATAGAAGTGCTTGAACTCTTTACGAATTGTGGTTCTTGCTTGAGTATCAGATACTCCTAGAGAGAAAGAACCTGATTCATACATGGCACGAATCTCTTCTGTAATCTTAGTTGAAAGAGTTCCACTATGAACGGTCTGATCATCATAACTTGAATAAGGAACTGGTCCATCAGGAAGCATCGTGATGATAGATTCATCAAAATTCCAAATCAAAAGAGCCCGAATTGAATCGTGGTTATATTTCTGAAGTAATTCTACTTTCTTTTCTTTAGATCTTTGTTTTGAGATTAAATCAAAAATTTCAAAAGCAAGAGGATTATTGGGAAGTTCTACAATAGGAGTTTCTTTTACTGCCTTTGTTTTACTCGTCGTTGTCTTCTTCTGTGTCGTCGTAGTCATGATAGTTCTCAAAATTAAATGCAATCACCTCATCTGGAATCAGGTTACCCTGGTTATCAAACATCTCGGGGTGAGGTCTTGGAATTTCCCGATAGTTCATCATATATTCTCGTGCTACCCAACCCGCCATTACTCCCACTATAAGAAACAAAACGGTTAGAAAGGAACCGAAAACTAAACTAACTGCGAGCATTTCTTTTACCTCGGGAAACTACTTTTCTTTTCCTGGACTTAAAGGAAAATTCAAAATAGATGGTTACTTCCCGATTGAGAAAGCAAACCATCTTCTCAAAGATGAAGATGATGTGGAACGGTTGAGTCTGCTTTCTTTTGCCTCCATGAAGAATAAGTTCAACACCACGATTTCTATGGTTGGAATTATTTATGTCACTGTTTAATGATTTGTTGTTCTTTGAGGAATTTGATTGTGTCAACGGATCCTCCTAATTTTTTATCATCACAAATAACTTGTGGAAATGTAGAACCTTCACCAAATTCAGAATAAAATTCTTCTTTAGTAAAGTGTTCATTAAGATTATATACCACAAAGCTACTTCCTGTCAATTCCAATACTTGCTTAACTTTATAGCAATATGGACAATCTTCTTTTGAATAGACTGTAAAATTCATAATTTTTTGACGACTTATATTAATTTATAAGAGAAAAAAGGAGGGTTTAAACCCTCCTACTAACCACCAACTCACCTCTCCCACCACAGAGAGGGTCTTCATTCCCAAAGATACAAGGATGTTGAAGACTTGATTATTATAAAGGGTTTTATTGTGGTTGTCAACCCTCTTCCGAAGATTCGGGAGTAATATCAGGCACTGGATGAGTGATAGTTATTTCTATTTTATGTTCTGGTCCATGCTCTTCTAACATTTGTGTCACTTGTTCGATTGTATAACCAGTATCATTTGCTGGGTCTGCAGTCAAATGATAAACATGCATCAAAGGCATGGTAAGTGTTTCAGTTCTTGTTGCCATTTTAATTTTTCCTCCAAAGTTCTTTTGAAAACTGGACCCAATCTTCTATTCGGGTATCCCAGCTGTACTGTTTATTTATTACTTCAACTTGATATTGTGAATCAAATTGACCAGTTCGGTATTCCGTAAGTGTTCTTTTTAGTTCTCTAGTAAATCTTTCAATATGTTTTTTTCTGTCTGGAATAAACCCATAATGACGAGAAAATCCCATTCCAGTTTCTGGAAGAGCACCAAGATTACTGGTGAGAACAGAACATCCAGCAGAAAGTGCTTCGATCATGCAAATGCATGATGTTTCTAGAAAATAAGTTGGGTACGCAAAGATATGCGTATTCATAAGTTGCTCTCTAATTTTTGAGTTATTTGTTCTAGTGTGGCGAACAACTCTTTTATCAGCATTGGCAAGTCTTAAACAATAACGAAGAAACTCTTCCTCTTGAGGAAGAACATGAGAATACTCATAAGTCTGAAGTCCTTGCTGATATTGTTTTTTACGTTCATCTGGATCAAGTTCATGAAAAATATGAAGTTCAAAATCTTCCTCTGGAATAAGTTTAATTGATTCAAGAAGAATATCTAAACCACGAATTGGATTCGGATGAAATATTAACTGCAATTTACCATCGGGTTTTTTGTGAGGTTCAAAAGGTTTAATCGCATTTTTCAAAACATAACATTTTTCCATTGGCATTTTGAAAGCTTCCATGAACCTTTCATATTGCCAATTAGAAACGAAGACAAATGCTTTGAAATATTTTACAAATTGAGGATCCATTAGATTCTCAAGATCTTGCTCTACATGATGAGGATGCAACCAGACAATATTTGAATTGTCTGGTGCGATTACATTATCTCCAGGTATGACACACCAATGCCAATCAGCAAGATCTGGTGCTGCTGGAAGAACAAGGTCTTGCCATGCACGACCCATGATTTCTGTCCCACCAACCCCATCAGGGTTGAGCACTGCCTCAAGAAGAGGTGGCATATTGTTATGCAGATATTCTGGTTTTGTATTAACTTCAGTCATAGTACCTCCTCAATAAATTTAGACATTGGCGATTTCTTAAAGATTTCAAGACCCCTTTCTGCCTGAGCATCAAGTTCTTCTGGTTTTTTAAGAAGTTTGTATGCTGTATCAACAAAACGATTGTAAGTTGATGTAAATACTGTACCCTCCATGTACTCAGGGAAATCAGTGTCATGATTTCTTTCAGAAAGAACGGGAACTTTATTTTGAATAAGATGTGTCACTCTTACCATCTCAAAGATTTGATTATCCATATTATGGAGATTGATAACTAACTTTGCTCTTTTAATAAGTTCATCTCTTTCATCTCCATAGGTACTTTGAATATGCATAAAATTTATTTTTTTATTTGATGCAAATTGATCTAAAATATGAGTTCTTCTTGGAGTTGGACACCCATAAAAAAGAATGTCAATATCACGATCTTCTGGTTTGTTTCTTTCAAAGTAGGAAATTTCAGGAACGTAACCGATCTTACAGTGCTTAATATTTTCTACACCTACTTTACGTAATATCTCAACATTTCGCATTGAATAATCCCACACTTCAAGACCACGATATTTGCGGCACCAACGTAAACATTCTGGTCCGTCTTTCATCTGTTCAAGAGAATAGACGATTGTATCTTTTGGAATATCATGCCTCACCACATCTACTGGACAGTGGTGCATTCCAAAGACAATATTTTTCTTATCGGTAGCAAAATCATTTACACTATTTGTAACATCATGTCCCAACTCTTGTAAAGAAAAGAACATTGCTGCTTCAATCTCATGAAAGACTTGAGAGTGAACATAAAAACCATTATCAGGTACAATTCTTACTAAATTAAATTTCATGAATAAACTCTCCAAAATTCTTTTTAATTTCATCAATTAAATTTATATCCGCACAAATAACACCCAATCCATTACAATGACCAAAATTTGTTTTTGGTATATTGATTTCTTTAAAAAACTCACCTACACCAAAATCTTTGACCATAGTATCATGCATTATTATTATGCCATTTTTCTTTACAAATTTTGTCCATTTTTCAAAATCATTTTTAACTGCTTCATAAGTATGCAGTCCATCAATATGAAGGACATCAATTTGCTTATCCCAGTTTTTAACTACATCATCAAAGAATCCTTTAATAAAAGTAATATTATTCAGTTCAAGTTCTTTTTGCTTCTCTAAAACATAATCATAGGTATTTCTAATTCCCGCATGTTGATCTCCTTCAAAACTATCAATACCATAAATGTGTCCAATCTCTGGAAGTGCGAAGCAAAATGTAGAATAACCATAATCAACACCTAAGTCTACCACAACTTCTGGTTGAACTCTACGAATTAACCAGTCAGCAAAAAGTCTGTGATCTCTCCAGTTAAAATTGCCCATAGAACCAATTTCTGTGAGAGTATGAACTTTGCTATATCGACGATTTTCTTCATCACTCTTTATACTTTCATCATACATCTCTCTCGGATAATAAATGAAATATCTTTCCAGACCTTGATTATCATACTGATGATGACGACGATAATGAAAGCAATGTTGTTTTGGAATACCAGTTGCCATCCAAAGTTCAAAACAATAACGATAGTTTTGTAGCTCTCTCATCATTGCTTCAACATCCATGTACTCTTCAATCTTAAGTGGATGCTTCAGTTTGCGGATGTAATCATTTCGTGCCCACCAGAAGTTTCCTGCATAGTGTTGAACAACAAAATCAAGTTTAATATCGTGCCGTTCTACCCAATCAACACCACAACAATCATATCCCTCATCTAATTTAGCAATACAGTCCTCCCACTTTTCAATGTTGTAATACTGCATATAGTGTCTCCAGTCCTTAATCGCACCAGGAATATGGGTTGAATAAGAAACCATTCCTTTATTATGGAAGTAAAAAACATATCCATCATCTTCTTGGCAGTGATCATAAATTTTTGCAAGAGTCTGACCCTCATAAAAATTTGGTTGTTCACCTACAGACCTCATATCAATAATATTAACAAATGGATATCTATCTTTTATATAACCAGTTACCATCTGGTCATAGGAATGTCCAGTTTTAGAATTATAAAGACCTAAAGGTAGAGTAATACACATATTAATGATTGCCTTCTCAGAAAGACCAACCGTTTTTAGTAAACTCATTTGTTCATCAACCCACCAGATCCACATATTATTAGTGTCTGGTATATAAAGATGGTAAAATACCGTGATAGTTTTTGGTATCTGCTTTTCGTTCTTATAATTTAACATACAATAGCACTCTTAACGTGACCAACAATTACTGAAGGATCTACATAAACATTATAACCACTTTCGGTTACTCTTTCACAAAAATATAAATCTTCTCCTAGTGGAAGTTCATAATTAACACCATCAACCTCTTGAATAACTTTTCCAAGTCCAAACCAAGGTCTTTTAAGTGATTCGAAAACACCAAATTTTACACACATGAAACCCAATCCAACACCATAGACTGGTATTGGAGTTTCATTTTTTTGCAATTCTTTTAATTCTTCTCTTGTCATTGGTCGAAAATCATTCTTTTTACGATGGACCATAGCATCCATTCCTCTAGATTCAAAATATATTCCAGAAATTAAATCTTTATCCGAAACAAGAAGTTTTAAAAAATGTTCTGGATTCCAAACGATATCACTATCAATCATAAAAAGTTTATCGTAAGTGTATAGATGCTTTCCAGGAGAAGAATTGAAAACTTCTAAGTTACGACTTCCAGTGATAGTAGCCTCTCTTGCATTTGTAACTAGAGAGGCGTGTTCACTTTGATAAAACCAAGAAATTTTATTTTCTTGAAGGGTTTGAATTGTTGCCATTAAACATTTTACATATTCGGCACACATTTTATCCCCAGGTGTTGTAATAACCACATTATAATGTGGTTTCTGTTGCTTTACTTGATTAGAATAATTTAACATGTTTTTAAATAATTATCATTTTTTGATGTCCAACACGTACTTTTGGATTAACCCAAATATCAAATCCGTGCTTTCTAAATTCTTCACACATAGAAATGTCCTCAGACCCAACATCTTGTAAAATTACACCATCTGGTCTTTTTAATTCAACAACACGAGGAACAAACCAAGGATAAGGAATTTTTTCATATACACCTTTTTTAATTAAAATCCAACCAAATCCACAATAATCAACCTTAAAGGGTTCGGATCGTCTTGCCATATCTTCTGCTGTTTCATATCTATTTGATCCTTTTTCGTAAAGTTCTTGATCATCTTCATGCTCTACAACGGTCGTTTTATTAGTTACTAATCCACCATTTGACTGCAAATACCATCCAGAAGCAACATCTTTATTCATTTTGATAAGTTCAAGAAGGTCCTCTGTTGTAAAAATAATATCACTATCGATCCACATAATATAGTCATATGGAATTTTTCCCCTAAAAGGCGTTAACATTGTTCCAGCATAATTATCTGCTTCCAGACAATCACTCCTTGCATGATTGACCATTGAGCTATATTTTTGAGAAATATAAAAATTAATACCCAATTGATTTAGATCAAAAATTAATTTTATAAATTGCGTCATGAAAGTTCCAGAGTACATTAGACCTGGAAGACAAAATGCTATTGTCTTTCCTTTCAAACTATTATTCGATTGATTTGTATAATTTAGAGGCATACAATAAAGTCAATATAGAATTCATTATAACATAGTTATACAAGTTTTACCACCATGTAATTCGAATATATCCATCACCACCATTACCACCGAGTCCAAAAAAATCTTCCTCAGGTGCATAACCTCCGCCACCACCTCCGCCGCCTCCAGTGCCGCTTCCACCATTTCCTGCACCATAGGCAGGTGATGTGTCTGCAAATGAATAAAAACCAGATAATCCAACCGCATATAATTTATTATTAGCCATTGCAGTATCCATTATGTCATTAAAAGTATTATTCCAAATTCCTCTCCAAACAATCAAATCTGTAGAGACTCTCAATACTCCCGAAGCCGCAGTAAGAGCATAATATCCACTCATATAATTAATAGAATATATTGGCTGTACTGTTGCTGCAGTTCTAAGTTGCCAATGTATAGTATCAGTTGAAGATGCTAAAAATCCATTACCACCTCCAGTTATAAAAATATTACTAGACTCATTAATAACCAAAGATCTCAATTCATTCGTGGTAGGAATTCCTGAAGTTCTCAGTACCCAATGAATTGCATCACTAGAAACAGACACTCTGGCGGCAGTGCCAGCAGTGATATATCTATGAGCAGTGCCTACAGATGCCCGAACTTTATAGTATGGGGGAGTATGTGCGCCAGTTCTTAAAGTCCAATGAATCGTATCTGTTGATGATGCCAGACGATTTGAACCAGTGAGTGCTGCAACCCATTTTTCTGTTACCAAATTATTGTAAGCTACAGAATAGATGATCAGACCAGCCGAGGGAACTGTTCTTACACTCCAATTTACTCCAGAATTAGTAGATACTGCAAGACCACCAGCATTATTAAATGCCACTATATCAAAAGGTGCTCCTGCTGGAGGCGCATATAATAAAACGTCTCCGCCGCCAAAGACATAGGTAAGAGTCCAATCTGAACTTTGAACAGGTGAAGAATTAACAGCATAATAATATCCCCCATTAATACTACCAACAAAGTATCTTCCCGAAGTATTAGATATCTCAATAGAACCATGACTATTGAAACTTAACGTTCTTGTATGCCAAGTATGAGGTCCTCTAGACTCTGCTCCGCCGCCACCTCCTCCACTACCAATATACATTACAGATGATAATGAGATCGCTGATGGTGCATTTAATGTTTGGGATAACTGCGCTTTTTGATTTATAGATAGATCAGCAGTTCCACCAAGACTAACACGACTAGTTTGATCATTATATGCTATTATACCAGCAGATCCACCTCTAGCAGATCCCCATCCACCACCCGCACCACCAGTTGATATATAAGAAAATGTACCAGCAATATTACTACCAGCACCGGCACTAGAACTTGGACTAACTCCACCTTGACCACTTCTTGAAATTAAAAATCCTTTTTTTCCTGTAGGAGTAATGATTGCTCCAGCTCCTCCTCCGCCAGCTGCCGCAACACCACCAGATCCAGATGTTATAATAATTGATGCAGTGGTTGTTCCTAATTGAGAATGCTTATATACAAAATTTATCGAGGTATTACCACCAGATCCACCATTGCCATTGATACCACCAACAGCTGCAATTGTGGTTCCATCCGAATCAATTGATGTAATTGATTTAGTTGCAAATAATGCAGTTCTATTAGACCAGTGAATTGTATCTGTTGAAGTAGCCAATTGCCCTAGACTATTTCCTGCAATATAAAGATTTGAACTAATAGAATTTACAATATTAGTAACGCCAGTAAATCCAGGAACAGTTCTTAAAGACCATTGAATTCCATCTGTAGAAACTATGAATTGATTAGTAGTTTGTGTAAAAGATGCAAAATATTTAAATGCAGATGTAAAAGAACTGGCGGTAATATTATTAATAGTATTAATAGTTCCGGATGTTCTTGCAGTCCAGTGAATTGCATCAGTTGAAGATCGTATAAGACTTGAATTTCCTAAAATAAAGAGAGAATCTTTAAAAGCAAGAAATGTACTATTAACACCGATAGATGCACCTACAGTTCTATTAGTCCAGTGAATTGTGTTCGTCGAAGTAACATATCCACCAGAAGTAGTAGCGACCAGATATACTGTTCCTGTTGTATTTGTACCCTCAGATATAGAAGTAACATTGCCAGAAACATTTGATCCAAGAGTTCTTAAAGACCATTGAATTCCATTTGTGGAGGTAGCAAGATGTCTATTTAGAAATGACGTACTTAGCATAGATATTGAACTCAATTTTGAATTAAAAACCTTACTGACTTCATTACCTGCTAAAGTTCTTAAGGACCAATTAATACCATTTGTGGATGTAATTGGACCAAAGGGTCCACCAATGATAAATTTCATATTAGAACTATATGAAATGGCAGAAAGTGTTGCACTATTAGTCGCAAGACCAGATCTTCCTTGAGTCCAAATGATACCATCTGTGCTGATGGATACACCTCGATTATTGCCACCCACACCACCAGATCCAACAGTTAGATTTAACCAATCCAATCCATATAAATCACGATCTATAATATAAGATTCATAAGCACCCGAACCGCCGCCAGCACCAGCATAAGATCCAAAGAAAGAAGCCCCAACTGATGCAGATGCACCACCACCTCCTGCACCCATTGCTTCAATATACAAAGTAGAAGCTGATCGTGGAATATTAAATGTATATGAACCAGGTATATCATAAAGCACTGAACCTCTTGCACTTTCCGTAGTTCCTTTTTTAGGAACCCATTTTTTAGAAGCTATATTAGAAGTTACAATTTTTCCGGTTTGTAAAGGTGTACTACTACCATTTAAAAGTAGAATGTTTTTACTATTTGAATAATGTAAATCAGAAAAATAAGTAAAAGTTCCTATATTAATAGTTGTTTTCAAACCCCAATGAATTGTATCTGTTGAACTATGTACAGATGTTGTATTAAAACTCGATAGAGCAAAAGCCTGATTGTTAGCACTAACAACGTCAACAAAACTACTAGAACTAGGTATACCACCAGTTCTCATTACCCAATTAATTGTGTCAGTTGATACTATAACAGAACCAATAGTACCGACAAGTAAGTATAAATTATCGACATACGTTTGGTCATAATAGATATAATCTGTTGGAATAGTTCTAAGTTCCCAATGAATTGAATTAGTGGAAACTGAAACTCTACCAACATTACCAATATCATTTTCTTCTGTTGTCATTATATAAAGGCTATTTACATAATTAATACTTCTAATAGTAGAATTTGCTGAGAAAGCAGCACTTGATCTAGATTGCCAAAAAATTCCATTGGTAGATGTTACATACGCATTTAGTGGTCCAAATAAATGGTGAGATCCATTAAGATATGAGTAATCATAATAATAGTAATTTATACTAGGTGGAGGTTGTAAAGTTCTTAAAGTCCAATGAATTGTATCTGTTGAAGTTACTGCAAAATTTCCACCACTAACGGTATATCTACCAGTTGCAACATATACTCCACCACCAGCTCCAACGACGTAAACACCTTGAACTATTGTGGGGTCAACACCAGGATATCCTGGGACTGGATCAGATGGAAAAGGTAAGGTGCGTATAGACCAAGTAATTGCATCAGTAGAAGCTAATAATAATCCAGAAAGAGAGTATACACCCAAATCCTGTTGCAAATATCCAGTGATAAAATAATCATTGGTAGATGCAATATTTGCAACATCTGTAAAACGTGGAGGAATCGTTCTTATTATCCATTGTTCTCCATCATAATTTGTGACGGATAAAACCAATTCTGAACCACTGGGATTCGGATAAGAGTTATTATCCAAATATGCTTTATTGACAGCATCATCTGGATTATCTACTACATATACTTCTGTGACTTTATTAGAATCTAGTCTAGCCATTTATGTTTATCCATATAAAATATTTATTACCACCAGGTAATTTTTACATATCCATCACCACCTTTCCCACCAATACCAACTGTCTCTCGATTAGCAGCGCCACCTCCTCCACCACCACCTCGAATACCATCAGCACCTCTTCCTGCTGAAAGTTTTAATTGACCGATAGAGGGAAAACCTCCTCCAGAATCAGAAGCATACACAACATCATTAAATTTATATCCATATGTAAGTCCATAAATTCCAGTTGAAGTATTAGATGTCCTCAATGTCCACACAATACTATTCGTTGAAGTGATTATTCTACCATCACTATCACCTATAATAAATAATGAATTTCCATATGAAATTGCACGAACATCACCAGTTAATCCAGGAGTTGTTCTAAGTTCCCACCAAATTGAATTAGTGGAAACCGAAACTCTACCGGCATTGCCACCAATAAACAAAAGATTACTAGTAGTATTGCTTACAGTAGAAATAATATTAGTATAATAAACTGTGTATATTGCTGTAGAAAAAGTTCCAATAGTTCTTAATGACCATTGAATAAGATTTGTAGACGCTCGTAGTCCCCCATTTGCGCCTGCAATCATATATCTAGCACCATCAGTAAATGCACCAGTACCAAGAGAAATAACAGAAGATTCACCACCACCAGATGTTCTAAGAGTCCAATGAATTGTATCTGTTGAGGTTGTTGTTGCTGAAAGACCAGTGGCAATAAAAGTATTGAGTGCAGAGTTATAATCAATACTATTTAATGCTCCAAGAGCCCCAGTTCTGTATGTCCAAGTAATTGTGTCTGTTGAAGTTAGTATATATCCACCAATGGCACTTGGAACAAAAGATCCTACTGCAACATATTTACCTTGACCAAAAGTTATACCTTCTGTTTTAACTGCCGCAGAAGGCACTGTTCTCAAAATCCAAGTAATTGTGTTTGTTGAAGACGCTATATATTTACCACCAACTAAATAAATGTTACTAAAATCAAAATATTTAATAGTCAACATTGTATCATTAGAACCAAAACCAGAAGTTCTTAAAGTCCAAGACCAAGTATGTGTATCATATGAGACTCCACCTCCACCTCCACCTGGACCATAAGGAATACCTGGATAAGCATATATGATATCTGGATTATTTTGCAAAGGTGTTCCACCAGATGATGATGTTGTCATACCGTACATATTAATAGATCCTCCAGCACCTCCAGAGAAAGATGTACCTGCAGCACCATTTCCACCAGGAGTGGGTTGAAATCTTAATGATTGGGTTGTTGCGGTATTACCAACACCATGACTATTAAATTGAACACTTGCACTAAGTCCTGATTGGTTTAAAAAAACAAAATTTCCTTCAAGTAGACTACTTAAAGAAGCACCCGCAGAAACAGATGGATAATTGAAATTCGATTGAACAGTCCCTTTCGCAGAAATTTGACAATTAATATTACCTGGACCAGTCCAGGAAACAATTGTTGATCCTCCGTTACTACCAACAATAGTATTAAATGAAGCCCCAGTTCCACCTGCACCAACTTGAACAAATATATTTTCTGAAGTTATAAGTCCCGCGGGAACATACCAAGAAGTATATGCACCACTAGCACCACCCAATCCAGAAAGTAAACCATAAGATACAAGAACAGTTGTCGCAGATGCAAGATATACATTACCATTAACTATTACAGAATCAGAAATATTCTCAGCTGTTCTACTAGTTCTTCTAGTCCAAACAATACTGTCAGTTGAACAAGATATAACACCATTCGCACCTGCGATACCAATATATTTTCCATTATAAAAAGAAGTATTCAAAAATTGAGCAGAACTGGTTCTTAAAGTCCAATGAATCGAATCTGTAGATACATCGGTCTCAACGGGACCTCCACCTCCAGTAAGAGCAAAGTATAAATTCGGGCCCTCAAGATAATTAATATCGGAGTAATTTCCAAAACTAATGGCTCCCGTTCTAGATGACCAGTGTATGGTATCTGTTGATGCACTTATGAGTTTTGAATTCCCTACAATGAAAAATGTATTATTGGCATAATATGTTTTACTAATAGTATTTTGATTACCTGCAGTTCTTAAAGTCCATTGAATTGCATTTGTTGATACAGCTACTCCACTGGTAGTTGCAGTGCTAACATGGGCTAGATAATAATTAGTTCCACCAACATTTCCAAAAGCAAACTCAAGAGCACCATCTGACGTTGGAATAGTTCTTAGTGTCCATACAATTCCATTAGTAGAAGTTTGAGTATAAGGAAGAGATGTAGCTTTGGAGCTCAATAAATAAAGACCATTAAAATATCTTAAATGACGAACTGAATGATTAACTCCACCAGTAAGTTGTGTTCTTCGATTCCAAATAATACCATCAGTTGATTGTACTACATACGCAGGAAATCCAAGAGCTGCTGTTAGGATATTATTTTCATCTTTCACAATAGAATATTTGTCAGCAGAAGATCCAGATGTAGTGGTTGTTCTTAAATACCAAGTAAAAGTTGATTCATCTAGATTTTGCCCAGCACCACCGCCTCCACCAGCACCATAAAGTTCAAAATAAAATAAGTTTGCATTTTTTGGTTTTGGAAAACCTACGGCTGCGGGTGGTGGTACAGGAGATCCAAATTCTGCAGTACCAGAAAGTTCTTCCCATGATGTTGATACTCCATCAGTGCTAACAAGAAATTTTCCAGAATTTCCAGTTTGTGTGGGTAAACTTACTCCACCCGTTAGGTTAGCATCAACATATTGCTTATTTAAAACATCATAGGTATCAAAAATTGTAGTTGTAATTCCAGAAATAAAATTAGATCCTGCTGTTGTCATTTTTTACTTTTCCTCCTTATACCCAACTGATACGAACATATCCATCACCACCTTTTCCACCAATACCAAAAAGAGTAGAACCACCATTATAACCACCCCCTCCTCCACCAGAACCACGTTTTCCATCTCCACCATCACCAACAAGTCCCCTTTTTGGTGATGTTAATAATACATTTGAATTTGCACTTAGAAAAAGATCTTGAGAGAATAACAAAGAACTACATGAATTAACAGTTCCAGACGTCCTTCGTATCCAATGAATTGTATCTGTTGAAATACATAAAAACCCACCCCCACCTCCGATTAAATGAGTAATATTTCCAAAAGTATATCTAATAGGTCCAGAAGTAATGGTAGTGGTTCTTAACCTCCATTCAATTCCATTCGTAGAACTAAAGAGTTGTTGTCCAACAGTGGTCCCAATATTAAAAATTCCGTTACCAATATTAATGTCTTCGAGAGTATTTAGTGTTCCAACCGTTCTTAGTGTCCAATGTATTGTATTTGTTGAAACAATTAATACTCCATTTGCACCAATAACATAATAATTTGAATTATGATATAATATCTCTTTAAGAGAACCAACAAAATTAGATGTTGTTCTAAAAGTCCAATGTATACTATCCGTAGAGTGATTTAAAATAAACGGTGATCCTCCCCCATATATGAATTCATTATTACCATATTTGATAGTAACTGCAATGCGACTGTCTGCTGTACCAACTGTCCTTCTTTCCCAAGTAATTAAATCTGTAGATGCTAGTATTCCAGTTTGGGATGTACCAGCAGATATAACATATATACCATTTCCATAAGCAATATCGTGGATTAAATTACTAGTGCTTATGTTAGAAAGTGGTAAAGGTAAAAGAGTCCACGATATTCCATTAGTGGAACTATGTAGCATTCCATTCTGTGTACAAATAAAATAATTATCATTTAAATATCTCATTTTACTTACTGAGGTTGATCGAAGTCCAACTGTTCTGAGAATCCAATAAGATGCATCAATAAGAGTAGCCCCGCCACCATTTGCCCCAGAAGAAACAGGATAACCATTAACTATAGGAGAATTAGCATTAGTGTAATTTCGAGAAGCAGTATTAATGTTACTGCCATAAAGAGATGATACTCCACCAGTACAACCAAAAAATCTAAATTCATCAATAGTAGAACTTAGAGGTAACACAATTGGGGGAGATGCATATCCACCACCACCTCCTGTAGACATTGATTGATAATGATCTAAAGATGATGGGGCAGTCCATTCTGTATTATTAAATAGTTCTCCAAGAGTTGTTCCTGGTATGGGTATTAATCCTGGTCCTCCTCCACCTCCTGGGGCTGCATATAAATAACCAGTATTTGCGGAAGGTTCAATACCTCCCGCACCTCCGAGCAAATCACCGTTGGTAGATCCACCTTTTCCACCATTTAATGTTAAAATACTAGTATCACCATTCCAAGAAACTGTAGTATTACCACCATCTGTTGCAGCAGTGCCACCAGATCCAACCGTTACTGTTAAATCAGTTTGAATAAAACTACTTGGAATTTTCCAGGTGGCAGTTGCTCCACCTCCTCCACCTCCGCCAGCAAATCCAGAAATCAATGTATATGATGGTGAGTAACCAATCAATTGCCCTGTATTAGCAAAAAAACTTCCATTTAAGTATCTAATACTACCAGCACTACTATTGGTTCCAACAATACCTCTTTGAAACCAAACAATACCATCAGTTGAAGTTCTCACTCGACTATAGCTTGAATCAGCAGTAGTCGCAGCAAATATATTTTCTCCAAAATCAACACCACTAAGAACTACTGCTGTTCCAATAGTTCTTAGAGACCATATTACAGAATTAGTTGAAGTATGTAACCCATTAGACCCGACAACTACGTATATTCCATTTCCATATGCAACATCATACAATGATGGTGATCCAGAAAGAATATTATTAGTCCAATTAATACTATCTGTAGATGTTGCAACTTGACCAAGATTTGCTATTAAAATAAGACCTGTTGCAAATTCACTTGGATAATATCTAATCCTAAGGATATTCTGAGCACCAGATATACCACTAGTTCTGGATCTCCAATGAATCGCATCAGTAGAGACAGAAACAGCACCAGCAGAACCAGATATGACATATAAATTTGGAGATGGTGTACCAAATTCTGTGGCAGAAAATATAGTAGTAGAAATTAATCCAACTGTTCTTGCAGTCCAATTAATTGTGTCAGTTGAACTTGAAAGGATTCCATTGCCGCCAACGCCACCAATAATATATTTTTGTGCAATTGTTGGTATAGATGCAAGACCAACAGCATTACCTAAAAGAGAATTACCTACGGTTCTTGCTATCCATTGAATACCATTTGTTGACACACGCAACATTCTTGTACTCCCAGCAAACATATAAATTCCACCATTTTGAATGTACAAAAATTCCCAAATTGTACTGCCCGCACCAGAAGTCCTAAAAGACCAGACAGAACCAATCTTATAATTACTTGGATTAGAACTGCCACTGGCACCGCCACCCCCAGCACCAGTAGCCGAAATTGTTACGAGTTCCGCATTTGATGGTATAGTAAAATTGTAAGTTCCTGCGGCATCATATTCCACATAACCAGAAAGTGGTTCCCAAGAAACTACACTACCATTTGTAAATAAAGACTCATTTTCATTTGATATTACCCCAGGAATTACAGTTGCTCTGTCATCAACATATTGTTTATAGACAGCATCAGTTGATGAAGTTGCTGTCGTAATTCCCGTAATCTGATCTGATTTTATTTCGACTGCCATTTCAGATCTCCTTCAATTTTTTCTCTAACTCATCTATTCTTAAATTTTGTTCTTTAATAGCTTCGATTAAAAGTGCAACTAGGTTACCATAAGCAACTGATTTTACTTCGTAGTCAGGTGCTGGTCCTTTAGGATAAACAATATCTGGTATTACTTTTTCTACTTCTTGTGCAATAACACCGATTTGATGCTCCCCATTATCAATACGATCATATTCAACACCACGTAAAGATAAAACTTTTCCAAGAGCATCTGAAATTGTTTCAATATTAGTTTTTAATTTTTCATCAGAGTTTGCAGTTACAGTTCCTGCCGCGACAAGATTTCCGGTTGATGGATTAAATGTAAGTTTTGTTGATGAAACATATAAAGAAGAGGCAGTTCCTGAAGTAGTATCTTGAAATGCTATGAAACGAGATGCATTTGTGGTTGTATCATCAGAAATTGTAACAGATCCTCCACCGCCACCACCGGTAGCACTTATAGAAATATTTGCCGTACCTCCAGCAAGAGTTGCCGTTACACCCGATCCTATAAAATTAAGCACGGTAGCAGTCCCTAAAGAAGATCCTTCTTCTTGCACTGTGAGAGAACCGCCACCGCCAGATATACCCGTTAATTGAGAACCATCTCCTCTGTAAGAAGAAGCAGTAATAATTCCAGAAGCATTTATAGATGCTATGGTAAGTCCTGCATCAACAGTAGCAGACCCATAAATTCTTGTTCCAGATTTAAGTTTTGCCATTTTTTATGCCTGTGCCTCCGTCCAGGAAATTCTACATGCAAGGTTCTTACTACCATTAGGTTCCAAGTTAGTGGCCGCAATAAGAAGAATATCTGGTCCAACTGGATAACCAGGATTTACTGATCCTACGTCACCATTACCACTAAGAATTGAAGTTCCAAGATCACGAACTTTTTCTAGGTTAAATGAAGTTGCCGAAAAGTTGCTACCACCGGAGTTTTCTGTATAGAAACCAAAAATTCTATCTCCACCGGTAAATGCACCGGTGGCATTTACCGCAGTAGCTGCATACGATTGAGTGCCATTGAAATAAACTACTTGAGCAAGAGAACCCGAACCAACAGGAACCGTTTGCCAATCTGAAGGTAATGTTAAATCACCACCAGTCATGGTTTGAGGATTCAAAATTCCCTGTATAAGAAACTGTCCTTGAGAATAAACTCCCATACCAGATAATGTTAATTGCATTCTATTTACAATTTCTCTAACACCAAAATTCTTTCCGACACCAAAATCAACAGAAGGTGCGATACGAATTGCTAGAAGTGGTTTAGTAGTACCAGCATCAACTCTCAAATATCTATTCATACCAGCAGTGAATAAGATCGCCTTATCATCATCATATCTACCATCCATAATAACCGAAACACCCCAATGACTAACAACTGGAGCACATGTACAATGCAAATATTGAACATTAACTTGTGCTGTTCCCGAAGCAGATGATTGCACACCAGGATCTGGAGTAAACGTATAGTTTGCTGTTCCTCCAGAAAGTGTATATGCGGATGAACTAAAATTACCTTGTGTGGAAATACCAGCAACACTATAACTAGTCCTTCTAGTTAGTCCAGTAAGTGGGTAACCACGGACACTAGCATTATATGCACCAATTCCAGTATATTGAACAAGTTCAGAATTGGTAGAGTCCTGAATCATTACAAATCCAGCTGTGGGCCAATTCAAAGCGTTGTCAATGAACAATGTTGTATCATTGGAATTTAAAGCAGATCCTCTAGATGCACCGCTACCAGAAACTAATCTACTAAAAGGTCCTTGATTGATTGCTTCAAATCTACCAGGAATATTTCCAGAACGCATATACGCAGCAGTATTTACGTTATTATTTGGCATCTTATGGCAGTAAATAATATCCCCATTTACAGCACGAAATCCAAAACGAATAAAACCAGCTCCATACCAGGTATAATCAATGTATGCCATCTGCATCTTGGAAATTTGCAGATTATACCCACTTGGTCCAGATCCATCCATCTTATCCATGTTCCACTGGTTTTGTGGTACACGATAATTTTGTGTTTTTAAATATTTTACAGGTCTTGATGGATTAGGACCGATGTATGCTGGGTTGATTCTAAGTGTAACATCATCTGTAATTTGTGCTATTTCATAAGATTGACCTTTAATAATAATTTTTTCCCCAACAACTAATTGCTCTCTAAATTTTGTATTAGTTCCTGTAACAGATCCACTATTTTGAGTTACTGTGAGAAGACCAAATAATTCTTTAACAGAATCTCTTCTACAAGCGTATAAAGTTGCTCCATCAAATTCAAAAAAGAATCCATTCTGTTCATCAAATAAACCAGTTCTAACAGATGCACCCCTCCATGCAGTAACAGTAACTAAAGCATTTACTCCACCAGGAGATGTATCTGTTGGTACTCCAGATGCGGTATAGGTAAATGTTTTTTCACCAGTGACGGTTTGTACGGTAAAACTTCCATTATATAAATTGCTATCCGTAGATCCATTAGAAGATTCAATACCTTCGATTAAAACAGTAACTCCGACTTGAACATTATGTGGTTGTATAGTTGTTAATGTGATAGTATTTCCAGATGCAGATATCGCAGCAATATCATAGGTTGGAGTAAATTTTGCCCCAGTAGAAAATTGCATTGCCTTACCAGACTGATAACGAAAATATCTTCTGGTCTGACGAATTTGTTGAACTCCAGTTACATTATTGCCAGTGGTTATTAATACTCCACCATCTGTTGCTCTATGCTGTTGATATCCTTCTGGTGCAGTATATAATAAGGCGTTTGCAAAATTTGTACCTGATGCAAGAGACCCCGTTGGAGCAACATTAACTGGAAATACAAATGTTGTTGGTGATTCTACAGTTTTGATAACCCATGATCCATTTGGTGCGTTAGTTGTTGCAGTTACTCCAGAAATCATAATTGGTGTGCCGGGGTATAAACCATGGGCTGCTGCAGTAGTGACTGTAATATCAGTCCCATTATAAGTCATAGCAGAAGCAGAAACCGCAAGTGGAATTCTTGCTCCAGGAAATATACCACCAGCTGCAACTACAGTATAACCAGTATCTAAAACAGATCCATTTACTTGACCTTTTGCATAATAATTAAATTCTGTTGCGTTAGCTGAAGCAGTAATCAAATATGTTCCATCTGCACGTTCATTCAAAGAATCTTGTACAGACACAACGTCTCCCACTACTAATCCATGATTAGTAGAAGTAGTTACAGTCATTAAAGATTTTGTGGCATTATTACCAACAATTGAAACAATATCAAGTGCTACTCCACCACTCCCCTTTGCATAAAAAGATGGATAATTTTGTACAAGTGCCAAGGATTCCCACTTTGATGGTTGCACAGAATACTCAAAGTCAGTATCAATCAATGTTTGAGGAGTTGATACCCTCATTTTTGATACTGGATCCGTAAAAGTCTCTGAAGGAGTAAATTTCTCATCATATTCATCTACGATAATTTGAAGTTTATCATTGGCACTCATCGATGTTGTATTATAAACTAAATCAATCGTAGTTGTATCTCTTGCTCCAGTTACAACTTTACTATCCGCATCCTGAGTAACTCCCTGTGCATAGTTAGATGAGTTTACTGAATAAGCAGTTGCCCCCAAATTAGAATCTGAAAAATTATAAATTACTGTATTGGTCGTGACATTTGTAATCAGAATCAATCTTTCACGAAGAATAGCACGAGGAATAGTTATTCTTCTACTGATAGGAACAAATGTATATGCGGTTTCCAGTATTGCCTTTCTTGCCATGATTAATGAGTACCTTTTTTATATTTATGTGTTAGTTAAATAGTAGTAATTTCATCAATCTCATTATAAACAATCACAGACATATCAGTATTTTGCCTCATAAATGTTCCTTGCCCTGGACCATACAAGACCCCAGCAAAGTCATCATATACAATATCATAAGGAGCAAAGACATTTGCAGTAATTGTTGTAACACCAACATTTTCGGCAAATTCTGAGGCATAAAAAGTTCCAAGACCAGTTATACTTGGATTATTTGCTGTGGTCTCATCAAACTCCCCAGCAAGCATTGAACCGTATTGATCTAATCTTCCTACGACTGGCATAATCTTATCCTGCTACAAAGTCCAAACTATTTGCAGTTGAGTTATACTGTATGTAGAAGTTCGTGGTGCCTGCAGTTCCACCAAATCTCATTTTGTTTTGTGATCGAACTCTTACATCTCCATTTACATCAATTTTAAATAATGCATTTGTCGTTCCAATACCAACATTTGATGTTGTCGTAACACCTGTGGCAGTTGTAATCCACTGTGTACCAATTCCACTACCACCACCTCCAGCAGATCCAGTTACAGTAACAATACCAGAAGACGGAGCAGATACACTTAAGTTGGCACCAAAATCAATAATAGTTGCAATTCCAAGTGGTGCGGTATCATCCCTAATACTAACTCCAGAAGAACCTCCACCACCAGTGGCAGAAATTGTGATTGATTTTGGAGTAGAGGAATTATTTGCAGTAATTGTAACTCCTGTACCCGCAATAAGGTTTAATGGTTCTTCACCAGTTGCGGTTACTCCAGTATTGCCATTAATTTGTATAGGGTTAAATGATGATTCTGAATTGATTAAAATTTCACCATTACCAAGATCAGTTACACTAAAAGGTGCTTTAGCGAATCTAATTGCCTTTACATTAGAAACTGCATCACTGGAGTTAATTCCAGCAATTCGTGTGCTGACAGTTAATGCTAAACCAGCAGATGCCCCAGAAATTGCAATAGTGGCAACACCATTAGAGAATGTTGCCGTCGCCCCTGCACCGACAAAGTTAATTGTTGCCGCGGTCCCTACAGTAGATCCTTCTTCTTGAACAACAACACCAGATCCAACAGCTGTAATTCCAGTAAGACCAGAACCATCCCCAACAAATGATTGTGCAGTTATAATTCCAGTGGTATTAATGCTGCCACTAGACCCAATTCCAACTCCACTGCCAGAACCAACACCCTTTGTACCAACATACTTATAAAAAGAAACTCTTGGTAATTGTGCTGCACTAACATTAGCTGGGTTACCAGCATAGAAAAATACTGTTCCTCCAGAATAATTTAAAATCCAATCATTTGTTCCAAAAGGAATTTCTGTAGTTCCATTACTTTGATATAACTTTGGATTATAAGTAGCATCAAATCCATAAGGAATACAATCTACTAAATCGGATAAGTAGTATGCACTAGCGGCACCAGATACCGCGGTCATAGTTCTTTTTTCAAAAAATCTAATGACCCCGCTTGTAGCACCATTAGCCAAGGCAGGAGCAGTTGCTGGAATTTGATCTGCTTGTTGCCACACTTGAGAAGGTAAAACAATATCTCTCGCACTAATACTTTCATTAAAGAAATCTCTAGGTAAAGCAGTTTCTGCTACCTGTGCAACTGCCTTTTTATATACAAAACTAGTTTTTTGTGCGTCTGTTAATGCCATTTATTTACTCAGTATTAAGATACGTTACTAATTGTTATATTATTAAAAGTTTTATTACTTGAAGCTGGAAGACCTATACGTATGTATAGTTGACCAGTTCTAGTAGTTGCACCGAAAGTAATTCTTTTCACAGTGGCAGTGCTATTACCAACTACCAGTGCAGCTGCTCCATCTGCAGATGGACTTGTTCCAGGTGAGAATGCTGCATTACCGTCAATCCACCCAGTAACTCCTTCAATTTTTGCATAGATTTTAATACCACTCATAAGTGCACTACTACCAAAGTTAGAAGAACCAGTAAAAGTTAAATCAAAACTACTACATGCGGTAACAGATTGTGGATTAAACGTTACCCACCGATCACCAGCGCCCATACCAGTAGCATAGTCTGGTCCCACTACTGGAAGATTATTGGTATAAGTACCACTAGGCCATTGGAATTTTCCATTTAGAAACTGAAGTTCATTAGTATATGTTGTTTTTAAATCAGCATTAGAATCATAAGTAGAAGTATATCCAGTTGTTGGATACTGACCTGTTCCAGAGGGTTTTCTACTATTTTCGTTAGTGGCAGATAATGTATCAACTCTTACTCTAAGTGAATGTGTCGCTGTTCCTGAGGATCCTTGTGAGTTATAACTCGTTATTGTTATAGTATTTGTTTCTGAATACTTGTTACTTCCAACAGTAAGTGGCAAATCTGAAACAGTTACTGCTGCACTGGGGGTTTGAGTTCCAGTGAGAACTCTTGTTGCACTTGTACTTAAAATTGTGGATGCACTAACTTCTGCGATTCTGGTGGTATTATAAAAACTTTTTATTGCATTGTTAACAGTAAAATTGACAGAAAATGTTGATCCAAAACTCACTGTTGGAACACCACTAATATAGTGTGAGGTCGTATTTGGATAAGTTGTACTAATTCCAGTAACAGTTGTGGCTACTGGATCATCCACATAAAATGTCAAATTTGGGGTGCTTCCAGTTCCACTATGCGTAAGGTTATATGTATGAATACCAACAGACAATGAAGAAGCTGGAACTATTCTTGCGGTCATTTGTTTCCAGAATCCTTCTTTTCCAGCTTGACCAGAATAAGGATCTGATTCTGAAACAACATTTAAAGAACCGAAAGTTCCGGTATTAGTTGCAGTTGTCAATGCAGTTGTTCCTACACCAACATTATCAATAAATGCTGTTAGAGTTCCAGAATCAGCATCATAAAAATTAGAAGTAGTATTTGTCGCAGGAGATGCACTGTTAGTAACAATAGTTCTTACTGTTCCGGTGCTTGTTTGTGTTGCAGAATAAGATGATGCAAGAGAAAGAGTTAAAGTTGATAAATTAGCTGGTTTTGATGGTGCAAGTTTATTTAAAATCTCATTAACTTCATCAATAGCATCAGTAACTGTAGTGGTTGGAGTAAAAGATAATAGACCATCGGCAAAAGAAGTGTCAGTGGGTGTCCCAAGTGTAATTCCTGTACCCACACTAGAACCACCACCACCACCACCTTCACCACCAGAGATCGTAATAGTGGCAACACCATTAGAGAATACTGCAGTGGCACCTGCACCAACAAAATTAATAGTTGTTGCTGTTCCTACATTAGCACCTTCTTCTTGAACAACAACGCCAGATCCTGTTGCAGTAACTCCAGTAAGACCAGAACCATCCCCAACAAATGATTGTGCGGTTATAATTCCAGTATTAATACGAATTCCACTAGATGAAATAGTGGCACCAGATCCAACAGTAAGAGTACTTGCATTGATAATATTTCTACTATCATCAATAATAGTTGATCCTGATATCTTAATTGCCATTTACGTTACCGTCGTCGTGTTTCCACTGGGTATGTTATTATTATTTATGATAGTTTTGACTTCAATTCATTTATTTGATTTTGCTGTTCTTTGACAACCTCAATGAGAAGACCAATCAAACCATTATAGTTAACAGACTTGATATTATCTGTTGAATTTCTAACTAGTTCTGGCATAATTTTTTCAATCTCTTGTGCAAGTACACCAGCAGAAGACTGACCATTTTCTTTCCATTCAAAATTAACACCACGAATTGACATCACTTTTGCAAGTGGATCTTCAATCGTGCGTACATTATTCTTTAATGCAGCATCAGAACTTGAGTTAAAGTCTGTTGCAGTTACGACACCAGTTACAATAATGCCACCAGCAACAGTCAAGGTATCAGTTGTCTTATTATAAGTTAATCCACTATCACCACCGAAGGTGGATCCACCATCGTTAAATTGAATTTGAGTATCAGAACCACCAGGTGTTCCTCCACCCCCGCCTCCACCACCAGAAATAGTAATCGTAGCAGTTCCACCAGAATAAGTGGCAGTGACACCAGAACCGACAAAGTTAAGTGTTGTCGCAGCAGTGCCTACATTAGATCCTTCTTCTTGAACCGTAAGAGAAGAACCACCACCTCCACTAGCATTAATAGTTACTTTACCAGTAGAACCAGAGATGGTGACATTAGTACCAGCAACAATACTGGTAACAATACCTGTTAGATTTACTCCATTACCAGTTGTAGTTAGATAAGTGTTAGCATCAGTAGAACCATCTCCCTTCAAGAATTCTGATGATGTGGATCCAGGTTTGACAAAAGAATTTGCTGTAATAATTCCTGTCGTATTAATATTTTCATCGATAGCAACAGAAGTATTGCCAATAACCATGTCTCCATTTATTGCAGGAAGAACAACAACGGCATTGCCACCATATTGATTATGAGGTGCAGCTTGAAGTCTGGTATAATGAGCATTTCCAATTTCACAGAATAGATCAATTCTTCCTGGATTTGAATCAGAACTTTGAATTTTTATCTGATTTGCTGCTGTTATAATTCCAACAGAAATACCATTAGTAGTGGTTCTTCCTCTAGTCGTTACACTATCTAAAGTATCAGTTTCGGTATAAGAAGTCAGATAAGTGCTAGAATCAACTGAACCATCTGCCTTTAAGAACTGTGATGAGGTACCACCAGATCTTACGAATTGAGATGCCGTTACAATACCAGTGTTTATTCTGATTCCACTAGGTAAAATTGTAACTCCAGTACCAACATTAACTCCACCAGTGACACTTAAAGTATCAGTGGTCTTATTATAAGTTAATCCACTATCGCCACCAAAAGTTGATCCACCATCGTTAAACTGAACCTGAGTATCAGAACCACCAGGGTTAGTGGATCCTCCACCACCTCCACCAGAAATAGTAATAGTTGTAATCCCAGCATTGTAGGTTGCAGTAACTCCAGCACCAACAAAATTAAGAACTGTTGCTGCGGTGCCAACTTGACTACCTTCATCCTGAACAGCAATATTTGAACCACCACCTCCAGCATTAATTGTAACTTGACCAGTAGAACCAGAAATGGTTACATTAGTTCCAGCAACAATACTAGTAACAATACCTGTTAGGTTTATTCCATTACCAGTCGTAGTCAGATAGGTACTAGAGTCAACAGAACCATCTGCCTTTAAGAACTGAGATGAGGTACCACCAGACTTAACAATTGATGTTGCCGTTAAAAGACCAACAGAAATACCATTAGTAGTGGTTCTTCCTCTAGTCGTTACACTATCTAAAGTATCAGTTTCGGCATAAGAAGTTATATAGGCACTAGAGTCAACAGAACCATCTGCCTTTAAGAACTGTGATGAAGTACCACCAGACTTAACGAAAGATGATGCCGTTACGATACCAGTATTCGTTCTTAAACCACTAGGGAGAATAGTAACTCCAGTACCAACATTAACCCCACCAGTGACACTTAAAATATCAGTTGTCTTATTATAAGTAAGTCCAGAGTCACCACCGAAGGTTGATCCACCATCATTAAATTGAATTTGAGTATCAGAACCAGAAGGCACCGAATTAAATGTAATTGCCTTAGAGAAGGTGGTTCCAATACCAGCAGATGCAACTTCTTTTGTCGTAATTGCAATGCCAGGTCCAGCAATAAATTCAATTGGCTCTTCACCAGTTGCCTTTAGTGTTCCTTGCCCATTAACATACCATGGGTTAAAGGTTGATTCAGACTGAATCAATACCTCTCCACTACCAAGATCAGTTACGCTGAATGGTGTCTTAGCAAATCTAATTGCTTTAACATTTGATACTGCATCATTATTGTTTACTCCCGCAGTTCTTGTTCCGACTGTTAGGGCAAAACCAACTCCAGTAAGTCCAGAACCATCACCGACAAATGATTGTGCCGTTACAATACCAGTGTTTATTCTGATTCCACTAGGCAGAATCGTAACTCCAGTACCGACATTAACACCACCAGTAACTGATAAGGTATCAGTTGTCTTATTATAAGTAAGTCCAGAATCACCACCTAGAGTTGAACCACCATCATTGAATTGAACCTGAGTATCAGATCCACCAGGAGCACCACTACCTCCTCCACCACCAGAAATAGTGATAGTTGTAATACCTGCATTATAAGTAGCAGTAACTCCAGCACCAACAAAATTAAATGTTGTTGCGGCAGTACCAATTTGAGTTCCTTCTTCTCTTACTTCAATTTGTCCTGAATATGTTGAAGAGTCAACTGAACCATCTGCCTTTAAGAACTGAGATGAGGTACCACCAGACTTAATAAGTGATGTTGCAGTTAGAACTCCAACCGAAATACCGTTAGAAGTTGTTCTTCCTCTTGTGGTTACAGAATCTA
>Ga0315903_10000387_pt1 | contig 66063 bp, 85 predicted proteins | sample LakEriMetagenome_7_FD_203524 | JGI IMG/M metagenome (GOLD analysis project Ga0315903, IMG submission 203524) | Freshwater fungal communities from buoy surface, Lake Erie, Ohio, United States - Buoy 2 MA119 | ecosystem: Environmental > Aquatic > Freshwater > Lake | place: USA: Lake Erie, Ohio... | reverse complement strand
GTGGCGCTGATTGCCGCCCTCAAGGCCGCGCTGGAGCAGCCGGAGCAGCAGGAGCCGGTGGCGTGGCGCACATTTGACGGTGAGGGAGGATATGACTACCGCACTTACGACGACAACGAGAACTATAGTAATGAATGGGACAAGCGCAACCCAAACCATAAAGGCTGGGTGGAGCCCCTCTACACCCACCCACCCCGCCGCGAGTGGCGGTCGTTGAGCGAGGAGGAGATCAAAGCGCTTTCTAACGATTGCTATGACGGCGGGCATACCAACCCGATGATTCTGTTTGCCCGCGCCATCGAGGCCGCTTTAAGGAGCAAGAACCATGAGTGAACAACCCGAAGCCCTGCGGCTGGCGGATGATCTTGGGCGTTGGTACGCAGCGGGATCGACTCCTGAACAAGCCGCCGCCGAACTGCGCCGCCTGCACCACAACAACCAAGTGCTGAAGGACGCCTTGTGGAGAGCCTGCGGCGACGATGAGGAAGCAGTCAACGCAACCATTGCGTCTGAAGGAGAACTGAAGTGACCATACAACCAGATGCACTGCGGCCGGCCGAGGCCGAGGAGCAAGCATGAACCGCGACGTCTGCGAACACTTCAACCCAGCGCCGTGCGCCGGGTGCAGGCGGCTGCAGTTGGCCAACATCATTGAGCAAGACCCAACAACCACTTGGGGCTACCGAGAAGCGGCGCATGCTGCCGCTGCCGAGCTGCGCCGGTTGAGCGCGGAGAACAAGGAACTGCTGGAGTTGCTGAAAGATGCGCGCAGGATAGTTAGGCAATTCAATTCGCGCAGCATTTCCGCGGATTGGTATGGCCGCGCCACTGACGCCATCGCGCGGGTGGAGGGGAAGGTATGACCGAGCGCCCGATTCTCATGAAGGACCACGAGGTGCGCGCGACTCTGGCCAGCACGATGACCCAAATGCGGCGGGCAATCGAACCGCAGCCCGAGTGGGTAAACGAAAACGCTGGAAGCTGGATCGCCATTGGCGAAGGTGGCATGGCCGGCCCTCGCAGCGATTGGCTGCACTGGCGAGGCGAGCGCGTCGTCCCAAACGATCCGCGCTGCCCCTACGGCCAACCCGGCGAACGGCTGTGGGGGCGGGAGACGTGGGCGCAGTTGGGTGATGGTGACATAGCCCGCAAAGCCACATGGCCTGACGCCGCGCACCTTGACGACCCAGAACCAAAGTGGCGCCCGTCAGCCCACATGCCCCGCTGGGCCAGCCGCATCACTCTTGAAGTCACCGGCGTCCGCGTGGAGCGCCTGCAGGACATCAGCGAGGCGGATGCGATAGCGGAGGGAATCGAGCGCGGCGCTGGCTTCCCCGGGTGGTATCGCGGTCCGCTCGCAGGCGATTCAGCGTCACTGCAACAGGCCGGCCGTGACTTCAAGATACCAACCGCTTTCCCCCATTTAGCCTACCGCGCGCTGTGGGAATCCATCCACGGCCCCGACTCCTGGGACGCCAACCCGTTTGTGTGGGTGGTGGAGTTTCGGAGGGTGACGCCATGACCAGAGACGACATCATCCGCATGGCGCGGGAGGCTGGATGGAGCACCTTCGACTTGATTGACCTTGAACGCTTCGCCGCCCTAGTCCACGCCGCAGGAGCCGCTGCCGAGCGCGAAGCCATCATTCAAAAGATTCCTGGAGGCCATAGCGTAGACCCTCAATGGGTGTGCGACATGATCCGCGCTAGGAGCCAAGCATGACCATTGCACTCTGGATATTCGGCGGGATCGTAACCAACACGGTTCTTGGGGCTGTGGTGTGGACTGCCATTGATCACGAGGACCAACGCTTTTACCGATGGTACTCAGCATGCCCGCCGGAAATCTCGTGGCTGCTACAGCCGCTTGTGTTGATGGCGTGGCCTGTCGGACTGTGGTTGTGGTGGAAAGGCAGAGCATGAGCAGAACGGTCTGCGGGACTTGCTGGAGCCCGTACATCGACGGGCGGTGTGATTGCCAACCAGTCAGGCCCCAGCCCGTCGCATGGCGCTTCAAGACCAAGAACTACGAGCACGCCCTGTGGCGCCTGACCGACGACGCGGGGCTGGTCGAGCAGATGCGGGCCATGGGCGCGTGGGAAATCAGGCCCCTGGTGGAGCAGGAGTAACCGTTGTCAGATTCAAATTCACCCTTCGCTCGCAGGGCCTACGCCTACATCGAGCGCGGCTACAGCGTCATCCCGATCGCACCCGGCACCAAGCGGCCTGGGGCCTGGAGCAAAGCCGATGGCTGGCGGGGCATGTCGGACTGGGAGAGGTTCAGCAAGCGCCTGCCCACCGAGATCGAACTGGAGCACTGGTATCAGTGGCCAGACGCCGGCATCGGCCTGTTGCTGGGAGAGTTGTCCGGGGTGGTCGCCCTGGACCGTGACTACGACACCAACGGCACCGACGCGCTGGACAAACTGATCCCCTGGACGCCCGTGAAGAAGAAGGGGGCCAAGGGCTACACCGCCTTCTTCCGGTACAGCGGCGAGCCCTCCATGTCGTTCAACATCGGCGGGGTGCGGGTGCTGGACGTGCTGAGCGCCGGCCGGCAGACCCTCATGCCCGGGACCATCCACCCGGACGGCCACACCTACGTGTACCTGACCGAGGATCTGCTGGAAGACTTCGATCCGGTCAACCTGCCAATCCTGCCCCCTGACTTCCTGCTTCAGGTCGAGGCCATTCTGGCCCCGTACCAGACAGACACCGACAAGGTGCGCCGGCCCATCCAGCACCACGGCGACAGCGAGAAGATCAACACCGACCTGAGCATCCAGGCCGAGTATTTCCGAGACCTCAACAAGGTGGCGCTGGAGCGGCTGGAGGAGTGGGTGCCGCGCCTGATTCAGTCGGCCAAGCCTGAGAGAGAGGGCTACCGCTGCGTTGCCATCTGGAGAGGGGTCAAGAACCCGAACGTGGGCATCCACCCGCGAGGCATCTTCGACTTCGGCGGCAACTACGGGATGACGCCGATCGACCTCGTGATGTACTCGAACGGCCTGCCCTTCAACAAGGCGGCCGAAATCCTCAGAGCGTCACTGAGGATGAAGGAGCAGGAGCCCATTCAACTCACCGTTGGATCGGCCAAGCCCAGCCCCAAGCCCACAAGCGCCCCACCCCCGAGCAACGCCGCACCCTTACCCTGGCAGCAACTGCCCTGGCAGCAAACTGCAGCCAACCTGCCGCAGCCTGTGGTGTTGCCCAGCGCGACGTCGGTGGAGCCCGCGCCGGCCATCGAGGCGTTCCTGTTGAACCCACCCGGCATCCTCAAGACCATCGCCGACTGGATCGCGGCCACTGCGCCCAAGGCCCAGCCCGAACTGTCCGTTGCTGCAGCAATCGCCCTGTGCGGCACGGTCATGGGCCGGGGCTACCGCAGCCAGTACGGCAACTGGACGAGCCTGTACCTCGTGATGGTGGCCAAGAGCACAGAGGGCAAGGAGCACCCCCAGGCCAGCATTGAGAAGATCCTGGGCCACGCCAACCTGTCGGGCCTGATCGGGGGCAGTGGCTACACCTCGGCGGGCGCCGTGTTCTCGGCCTTGCTCAAGAGCCCAAACCACTTGGTCACGATCGACGAGATGGGCAAGATGCTGAAGATGTCTCGCTCGAAGGGCCAGTCTCATAGCGAGGCGGCGATCGACAAACTGGTGGAGGCCTACGGGCGCCTGGACGGCGTACTGAGACCACCAACCTACAGCACGATGAACTTGGCGCACGGCGCGCAACCGGCTGAGAGAGTGATCCACAACCCGGGCATCACCCTGCTTGGTGCGACGACACCGGGCACGTTCTGGGGCAACCTGTCGGACGATCTGGTGCATGACGGCTTCCTCGGCCGCTGCATCATCATCGAGTCGCGCCAGCCCAGGCAACTGACCCGGTTCGTGGACCGCACCGAGCCGCCTGAGAGAGTGATCCAGTGGTGCAAGCAGGTCTACGTGCCCCTGGCCAAGGCCGAGGAGGGGAACCTGTCCAATCTGGTCGCGGCCGAGATCCCGCCGCATGTCGTGGCGCTGCCCTTCTCGGACGCCTGCACGCCGCACATGGAGAGGTTCGAGGAGGAGTTGAACGCGGCCAAGGAGGAGGCAGAGAGTGATTCCCTGGACGTGCTGCTGGGCCGAACGCTGGAGAAAGCCATGCGCCTTGCCATGATCGTGTGCAAGGCTGAGAGGCCGGAGAACCGCATGGTCGAGCCCGAGCACTTCCAGTGGGCCGTGCGCTACGTGCGGCACTACGACCTGTCCCTGGTGCGGGCCGTGCGTAGAGAGAGGTACGTCAACGAGGTGGACAAGGAACTCAAGGCTGTCGTTGAGCGCATCAAGCAGGCCAAGGCCTACGCGAAGAACCCCAAGCACCAGGAGAGATGGGGCAAGGTCTTTGCCACTGGCGGGCTGCCTCACTCCTTCTTGCTGCGAATGATGCACATGAAGGCCGCGGACTTCGACAAACTCATGACCACCGCCATGGAGTCTGGCCTCGTAGTCGGCGGGCCCAACCCGGAACTTGGTGCGGGAGTGTTCTACTACCTGCCCGAGGAATGACAAGGGGCCCCGAGGGGCCCCTTTCACTGGCTGGCTTGCGCCTGCTCCACCTTGGCCTTGCGTGGCCTCTTGACCCCCTTGGGATAGGGTTTCTTGGCCTTGCCTGGGGGCCTGCCTCTGCGGGCTGGCTCCAGTGCGAAGGGCCTGCTCGTGGGGTCAATGACCGCGTAGCGCAATGGGATGTGCCACAACTTGCTTCCAGCGTCCTGCCAGCACCCTGGAAGGAAGTTGTTGGTCAAGCACCACCAGTACGCAACCCGAAGGGGCACGTTGTACCTGCGGGCCACGTCGCGTGGCCCCCAGTGCTTCTTGGGGGCCCGGACCCTCACAGCAGGCCCCGCTCCGCGAACGACACCGCCCGGTCGTTGCCGACGATGATGTGATCCAGCACCCGCACGTCCACCATGCCAAGGGCAGACTTCAGCGTCTGGGTCAGGAACTCATCGGCACGGCTGGGCTCGGGCAAGCCCGAGGGGTGATTGTGGGCCAGGATGACGGCTGCAGCGTTGTGGCGCAGGCCAGACTTCACAATCTCGCGGGGGTAGATGCTGGCCTGGGAAAGTGTCCCGGTGGATACGGTCTCCACGTCGATGATGTGGTGATGCGTGTTCAACCACATACACCAGAACTCTTCCCGCTCCAGGCCTGCAGCCTTGAGCATCAGGTACTGGCGCACCGCCTGGGGGGAGTCCATGGCGGGGCCTTTGTGCATCCTGCGGCGCAGGACTTCCATGGCCCGCTCGATGATGTCATCTTCTGACGGGTCCACGTTGTACGGGGCGGGGTCTTCGCTCCTGACGCTCGGTTGGATGACGGGCTGCAATGCTTGGGCCATGATGGGGTGAAGGGTGTTGCTCATTCGACGAACCTCGATGCTGCGTAGCCGACGCACAGGGCGCCGGCCAGGGTGATGATGGATGGGACGGCGGGCCACAGGCCCACCATCCAGGCAATGATGGTCACGCCCGACACAATGAGCGCGGCCACCATGACCAGGGCGGCTAGGTAGTTCAAGTCGGGGGGCCTCAAAATGGCGCATCCGGCATGGATGCGTGGTCGGGCCTGGGCTCGCGCACGGGGCGCGCATCGGGGGGCGCCAAGGGGTAGTCCAGGGGTGCGGGAGGGAAGGGCCAGGGTTGCCCCTTGGCCTGGGCAATGGACACTTCCAGGCTGGCGTAATGGCTCGGGTGGATCGCCATACCCTTGAGTCTGGTAACCAGGGCCTGGGCCTCGGTCAGGACTGTCTCCAGTGCTGCGTTTTCCCGCTCCAGCCGCACCAGGGCACGGTGCCGGTCGTGTACGTCGCCCACCGTGCGCAGGGTTCTGTCTGCTTGGGCCATGTCGGTCATGCCTCGGCCCCCTCTTCTTCCTGCTCCTCCTCTTGCCGCTCCTGATACTCCCGCTCCTGCTCGGCTGCGGACTCGGCCATGCTGTCAGCGGCATAGGCTGCATCTTGAGCGTTGTTGTAGACCGTCCCGTCCACACTGGACGCCATGTTCTCGCCCATGCTCCACCCAGCCAGGAACCGGCCATGGGGCAGGGAGACCACAATGCCCCTGATCTTGCTGTCCTGGTGCTGGTCGCAGAACCATCCCGTGTGCCCGATGCGGACCCCGGAAACCTCGTCGGCCCATTCCCAGCGTCGGAAGGGTTGCCCGTCTCCGTGTCGCCCCTGCGGGCCCAGGTAGAACCCGCGTCCCGTGCCGGCCTTCTCGGGCCGAGGTGCGTGGAAGTACCCGCCGCAGTGCTGGCGCAGGTCGCGTTTCCTGCGCAGGGCATCGAGCCCACATGCCATGTCGGCCACGTACCGGGGCCACGCGAACCCGGCCCAGGTGAACTCAGGGGTAAGGGGGGTTAGGGGTTTCATGCTGCCACCTCCTGCGCAGCCCGTGCTGCCTGCCTCGCGTAGTGCTCGCGGGCCAAGGCCAACGCCATGCCGGCCTGCTCCAGGTTTCGGGCGTGTTGCTCGCGCACAGACTTTTCGGTCACGCGGGCCTCGGTGGTTTCCATTCGCATCCTGAAGTCGCCGCTACCGTCCCTGCTCAGGCCAAAGCAATGCACCAGAAAATGACCGTCCCTTTTGCACACAGATGCCCTCGTGGCCAATCGACGGTCAAACTTCGACGTTTCGATATGCAGTTCACGATCTTCGCCCATTGGAATGATGGTCTTGGCTGTCCATCCATCAGGCTTCTTTGTCATGGTCGTTTCCATCGTTCAATCCTTCGTTACTTCAATCAGTGCGAAGACCGCACCCCCGAGGGCTCCAGCGAGCCCAAGGGGCTAGGGTCAGGCTCGCGGCCCGTTGCTGCGGGTGTCGTCGTCCACCCCACAGAAGGTGTCGGCAAAGACCGCATTGGCCTCAATGACAGCGTCCCAGCGATCGCCCATGCTGGCATCGGCCACGCAGTCCCAGCCGCCATTGCCCAGCACGATGACGGCGCAGTGGCTCTTGGGCTCTTCCGGGTGCTTGAACCGGATGGTGGACTCGTCCACGGCAAAGACAGCTTCCAGGGCCTCGGCCTCGGTGCTAACCCTCACCCGTTCCTCACCATCGTCCACGCAATGCAGGGCATAGCCTGCAGCCGTGGCGACCTGAATCAGGTTGGACACAATCTTGCGTTCGACCTCGATACGCTCGGCGATCTTGGGATCAAGGGGGGTGGTCATGCCTTGGCCTCCTCAATGCGAACCCTATGCGCGAAGGGCCCGTCGATGAACACATGGGCCCACCGGCCGGGGCTGACGAAACCTTGGGCCAATTCCCCGGTCCAGCCCTTGGAGCGAGCAAACTCGCAGGCTGCCCACATGTGGCGCTGCTCGATGCTGTGAAGGTGCCCGGGCTGCGGGAAACGGCGTCGGGTGTCCCCGTCGCTGGCTGTGATGTGGGCGGGCGGGCTCCACTTGGTCATGATGGCCTTCATGCCTGAATCTCCCCAGGTGGCAAGGCCAGTGCGGCACGAACCAGGGCAAGGGCCTTGGCCTCGGGCGAGCCGGGGTCGTCCTCCCAGCCCACCAAGATGCCTTCAGCGGCCCGCAGGGCCTGCAACATCGGAGCGTAGGCAGTCATCATCTGCGCGGCCAGCGTCAACTCAGCGGGGCCGAACTCGCCCCCACCGATCCACACCTTCAGCCGGTTACGGGCTGCGTATTCGAGGTTGGGAATCATGCCTCGGCCTCCTCTCGCACCCACACCCAGGCCTGAACCCAGGAACCATCTTCCCCGGTGCTGACGACAGCGTTATCGTCAATCTCCAGGTCGTCGCTCGCGTATTCGTCGCGGGCCCGCTGGATCAAGTCCAGGCGGGGGCAGTCGTCGCTGGCGCAGTGCTCGGGCTGGTCTGCTTCCAGGTCGCGCCCGCAGTGGGGGCAGTTGGTTTTGGTCATGCCTTGCTCCCCTCAATCAATCGGCTCTCGATCCAGGCCACAACGGGGCTCAGGTGCTCCCAGCCGATTTGCCACCCAGGCACACCGGCATACAGGTTCAGGCCAAAGCCCGGTGGATGGGCAACGATGGTAGGGGCCCGGTAGCGTTGGACGAATTGCCCCATCGGGCCAAACTTGGCCTTGTCCTGGCGGGTGTCGTAGAACTCGACCAAGGGATCGCCCCCGCTGTGTGTCAGGCAGTCGTTCAGGCCATACCGGCCACCCTTGCGGACGATCCGCACGGCCCAGGTGCCAACCCGGAAAGTGTCGGAGTCCAGCAGGTCACGAATCTCCGCGTCCAGGTCAGGGGGGACATCCCCACCGGCCCAGTAGTCGGCCACGCGGCGCAGCAGGTCTAGGGCTCGCGCCCCAGTGTCTTGTGTGGTGGTCATGCTTCGCCCCCCAAGGTCGCCCGCTGGGCCAAGGCTTGGTTGACCTCTCCGGCCTTCTGCATGGCATCCAGCCATTCGACGAACGCCACGCGGGTGTCAGTCGGGTACATCGTGCCGTTGCCGCTGTAGTTGAGGATGCGCCTGCGGGGCAGGCTGGGATGCTGGGCCCAGAAGACCCGCCTCAATTCGCGTTGGGTGGTGATGGTCATTCAGTACGTCCTTCGGTTGCGTGTCGGGGTGACACTGGCAAGCCCCCAGGCTTGCCGCTGGCCCCCTCACCAAGCCCGGGTCTTCACAACCCGCTCCCCCTCGCGCAGGGTCACGGCCCGGATGTCCCCCACCTGACCCTTGGGCCCGTACACAGCAGCCCAGGTGACATCTACATAGGCCTCGTGGGCCTCGTCGGCGTTGGGGTACTCGGACACGATCGCGGGGCCATCGTCGTAGTAGGACACCGTTACGGTATGGGTCATGCCCTGCCCTCCGCCCAATCGGCCACCACAGCCGCAGCCCAGCCGCAGCCCAGGCACAGGCCCGCACCGGCCACAGCCAGCACCGGGTGGATGCCCGATCCCTCGGTCAGGTAGGACGCACCCAGCAGGGCCAGCAGGCCAGCCCCCACCATCGACAGGCCCAGGGTCGCCCAGGCCATCCAGCACAGGGCCCGGGTCATGCTGCCACCTCCGCACGGTAGCCGTAGGGCTCGCCATCGATCCCCCACCGATGGTCACAGGCCACGCAACGGTACTCCGTGCCTCCGTTGCTCTCGGTCTCCTGGCTGGAGCACTCCGGGCATTCCCGGCCCGATGCGACAGCCGCGCTATGGGCCCGCTCCCACCGGCACCCGTACACAGACGGGTAGAACAACACGCCATCGACCTCGATGCGGCCCGTGCTGCCACCGTGCCGGGGTGGAATGCCACCCGTCACCACGCCCCAGGCTCCACGGTGGCTCCGCACCTCCTGCCCTTCCTCAACGGGCTCGCCGGCCCGGTTGACCAGTTCCCACCGGCCAAGGTTGTTGGTTTCTTGCATCTTTCGGTCCTTCCATCGCTTGTTGAGGTGTCTCCATTGTCAATAAATAAATCGTGAAATCGAATAGGGGAAACCCCTAGACTTTTTTTCACATTGTGAAATCTGGAGGTCAAAGACACACGATTCACAAAAGTTCACAAGTTGAGTGTGAATCGGAAAATGGGAGTCGGTAATGACATAAGTTATTGATTTATATAGATATTTCTCTCTCTCTCTCTTCTCTCTCCCCTACAAGTTCACAAGTTCACCCATACCCATACCCTTTTGCTTCCCTACTTGCTGCCGCCCAGCCCAGGCGGGTGGGTGGGTATACCCCCGTGAAATCGTGTGAATCGTGAACCGGGGCCGGAAAAGCCTTGTGCGACAAGCACTTAGGCAGGGTTGGCCAGTTCACACGGTTTTGTGAACTGTGAATCGGGCACGGTCTGGTTGAATCAACCAGAACCCGGATTCATGCACCAACGTGGGGCGATCGTCGGTCGGGCTTGCTTCGGGGTGCCGTCGAGCGTGGCTTGACTTCGGCTGGGCCCGTTGAGGTAGACTCGCGGCACGCAACAAGCCCCGAGGAACATGCAGCAGATCGAGACACGCGAGCAGGCACGGGTGGTCCGGTGGTCGCATCTGGCCCAGGTTCGAGCCATCGCGCCTGCCCTGGCTTGGTTGCACCACTCGCCCAACGGTGGCCTTCGCTCCGGCTTCACGGGCGCACAAATGAAGGCCTTGGGCACCAAGGCGGGATTCCCGGACTTGATCCTGCCCGTCGCCTCGCCGCCCCTGGCGATCGAAATGAAGACGGACACGGGCCGCACCAGCCCAGAACAGGATGGCTGGATCGACGCACTCACCCAGGCCGGGTGGACGACTGCCGTGTGCCGCAGCGCCGCCCAGGCTCGGGAAGTGCTCTGCCACCATCTCGGCCTGGACCCGGACACAGCGCCCCCGCTGCCCTGACCATGGTTGGCATCCGCGCCCGCTCCAGGTCGGCCCAGGCTGGCCGCACCACCAACCGACAGCGGGTGTTGTCCGTTGTCACCGATGCCCAGGCCAGCATGACAGGCCACGAGATCGCCACCCGAGCCGGATTGACCTACCGACAGACCATCGACGCACTGAACGACTTGTTGAACCAGGGACGCATCGCCCGCACAGGACGCAAGTTCTCGGCCCGCTGGGCCGCTCTCGCACCCCTCGACGACCCATCGGCCGCGCTCCAGGTGGCCATCTTCAACATGTCCAGGCCACGGAGGCACCCATGAACGCACCCACGAATGCACCCAACGGCCCCTCGATCCTCGCCCAGGCTGCCCACATCGTCGATTCAGACCGTGAACGCACCTACGGAGACCCCGGACGCAACCTGCGAACGATCGCCAACCTCTGGGATTCGTGGCTCTTGGCCCGTGGATGGTCCGGTCCAGGCCTCAACACCGACGACGTAGCAATGATGATGGTCCTCCTCAAGGTCGCCAGACTCGCCCTCAACCCCCTGCACCACGACTCCCAGGTGGACGCAGCCGGCTACCTCCGGCTCCTGCAGCGCACACAGCAGGCCGCGGCGGCCGTGGCGCCTGGGCTCGACGGCCCCACCCCCGGGGGGCAGGGCCCCGCGACGGGGGGCGGGGGGTGATTTTTTTAGCCCATCCCACCGGCCGCGCAATTTTCCAACTTTTACCCTAAAAAATATGATCGAACTTTTAGGCGGTGGAATCCTGGGCTCACTTCTCGGTGGAGCATTTCGCCTTGCTCCCGAAGTCCTCAAATTCTTCGACAGAAAAAACGAGCGCCAGCATGAACTCAAGATGTTCGAGCAGCAGTGTGCTCTTGAGGCTCAGCGCGGCGCGCAGAGGTTCCAGGAGATCGGCGCCCAGCACGGCATGGCTGTCGATGTCGGAGTGCTTGACGCATTCAAGTCGGCAATCGACCAGCAGACCGAGATGGTCAAAGCGGCTGGTGGCTGGGTGGCCTCCCTGGCCGCATCGGTCAGGCCCATCGTCACGTACTGGATCCTCGGCCTCTGGTCGTTCATCCATGTCTGGTTCGCGTGGAATGCATGGCTGGCTGGCGATACGGCGAGCGAGGTGTTCAAGACCATGATGACCGCCGACTTCGCGGCCCTGGTGGCCGGCACGCTGAACTACTGGTTCCTTGACCGGACTCTGAAGCAGCGGGGCCTCGCGTGAACCTCGCCGTAGCGGTCGCTCTGTGCAAGCACTTCGAGGGCCTGCACCGGTTGGGTAAGGATGGGTTGATCTACCCGTACCTGTGCCCAGCCAACGTCTGGACGATTGGCTACGGCTCGACCTACTACGAAGACGGACGGCGCGTGTCGCCAGACGACCAGCCCATTACCCGGGAGCGCGCCGAGCAACTGCTGCTGTGGGAACTGACCAAGGTGTCGGCGCCTGCCGTTATCCGGCTGGTGCCTGAGTTGTTTGCCTGGAGCGTGCGCAACGGCGTGTGGCGAGCTTTCTGCGCCATCGTGGACTTCACCTTCAACCTGGGTTCCGGCCGGCTCCAGACCTCCACGCTGCGGCGCAAGCTGCGGGCCCTGGACTGGGAAGGATCCAAGGAGCAGTTGCGGCTGTGGGTGCGCGGCGGCGGCCGGGTGCTGCCCGGGCTGGTCAAGCGGCGGGACGCCGAGTGCGCGCTGTTCGACTGACTCTGAACGACCACATGATTCGATACGCACCAATCGCTCCCACGGCCAAGCAGGAAAAACTCGCTGCCAAGGCCGCGGCGCGCACCAACCACGGCAACATCACCGCCGAGCAGGAAGCCTACTGCCGCGGCAGGGCCATGGGCATGAGTCCTGCCGAGGCCGTCGCTGCGGCGGGGCTGAAGTACAAGGAAGAAACCTGCAGGAAGTGGGAGTACAACAACGATCACGTCAAGGCGCGCATCGCCGAACTGTCGGAGATCGCCACCAAGAACGCCATCATCAAGACGGGGCTCGACCGCGAATGGGTCATCACCAAGCTGATGACCGTTGTCGATCGCTGTATGCAGGAAGAGCAAGTCCTCGACAAGAAAGGCAAACCAACTGGCGAATACAAGTTCGACGCGGCAGGGGCCAACGCGGCATTGAAGATGCTCGGCGACACCATGGGCCTGTTCAAGCCAGCCGAAAAGAAGCCTGGGGATGAGTATGAAGAACTTTCCGACGACGACATTGCCCGAATCGCTGGCGAACTTGCCGCCCAAGTTGGTCTACTTGCGCCTTCTTCAGGAAATGAAGCGTCGGCAGGAGAAGAACAAGTTATCACGCTATCAGCCCTACCAGAAGCAGACGTTCTTTCACAACGCTGGAGCGCAGTACCGGGAGAGGCTGTTTCGAGCGGGAAACCAGTTGGGCAAGACCTGGAGCAGCGCCTACGAGGTGGCCTACCACCTGACGGGGAAGTACCCGGACTGGTGGAAGGGCAAGATGTGGTCTCGTGGGGTGACGGGCTGGGCGCTGGGCGAGTCGATGGAATCGACCCGGGACACGATGCAGCGCCTCATCATGGGCCGGCCTGGGGAGTGGGGGACCGGGACAATTCCGGCCGACCTGATCCTGGACGTGAAGAGGGCGCAGGGGATCGCGGACTCGCTTGACTGCGTCTTCGTCAAGCACATTTCCAAGGGCGTCAGCCGCCTGTACTTCAAGTCCTACGAGAAGGGTCGCTCCAAGCTGCAGGGCGAGACCCTGGACTTCGCGGCTCTGGACGAAGAACCGCCGCTGGACATCTACACCGAGGTGCTGACCCGCACCAACGCCACCCGCGGCATCGTCTGGATCACCTTCACCCCGCTGCTGGGCATGAGCGAGGTGGTCCGACGCTTCCTGCAGGAGTCCAGCCCCGATCGCATCGACATCAACATGACGATCGACGACGTGGGCCACTACACGGCCGAGGACAAGGCCCGCATCATCGCTGGCTACCCGGCGCACGAGCGCGAAGCGCGGGCCAAGGGTATCCCCATCCTGGGTTCGGGGCGGGTGTTTCCCATCGCCGAGGCCGAGATTACCGTCGAGCCTTTCATCATCCCAGACCACTGGCCGCGAATCGTGGGCATCGACTTTGGCATCGACCACCCGAGCGCGGGGGCATGGCTGGCCTGGGACCGCGACACCGACACCATCTACATCTACGACACCTACCGCGTCTCCAACGAGACGCCCGTGGAAATCGTGCCTCGCATCACTCAACGAGGTCCGTGGATACCGGTGTCGTGGCCGGCCGACGGCCTGCAGCGCAGCAAGGGCGACGGCATCCAGTTGGCCGAGCAGTACCGCAACAACGGCGCGAACATGCTGCACGAGTTCGCGCAGTTGCCCGAGACCGGCGACGAGGAAGGCAAGAAGATGAGCCGCACCAGCGTCGAGGCTGGCGTCATGGCCATGTTCGAGGACATGAAAAAGGGCAAGTTCAAGGTCTTCTCCAACCTCAATGACTGGTTTTCCGAGTTCCGCATCTACCACCGCAAGGACGGCCAGATCGTCAAGCTCCAGGACGACATTCTCAGCGCCACCCGCTACGCTTACGTGATGCGCAGATACGCCCAAATTGTCCCCGACCCAGGCAAACTCGTGCTCAACCCAAGACGTGACTACGACTGGCGAGCCGGTTGACACCCTACCGGAGCGCGAACTGAGGGCCAAATTGCCACTGGATGGCCAAAATGTGACGCAAGACCCCCTTTCTGGACCCATTTCATGCCCATTGGCGACATCCAGTTGACCGGCGCGGCCATTGAGGGCCCCGTACAAGTCGATGAGCGCCCCAGCGGCGACATTGTGATCGGCGAGCGTCCCACCGACGGCGCTCAGACCCCCGAAGACCTCGAAAATGGCGCCCTTCCGAGGGCCCAGGTCGAGCAATTCCTGATGGAAATTCGCCACCAGCCCAACTGGCGGCGCGAAGCGGACAAGGCGGCCGACTACTACGACGGCAACCAGCTATCTCCCGAGACCGTGGAGAAGCTGCAAGACCGCGGACAGCCTCCTCTGGTCACCAACCTCATCAAGCCCAGCATCGACACGGTCCTGGGCATGGAGGCCAAGACCAGAACCGACTGGAAGGTGCGCCCCGAGGACAACGACGAGTGCCCGGACGAGGTGTCCGAGGCCATGTCGATCAAACTCAAGCACGCCGAGAGCGAATCACGCGCCGACAGGGCTGTTTCTGACGCCTACGCCGCCCAGGTCAAGGCCGGCCTGGGGTGGGTGGAAGTCGCCCGCGAGTCCGACCCGTTCCGCTGCCCGTACCGGGTCAAGTACATCCACCGCCGCGAGATCTTCTGGGACTGGCGGGCCGAGCAGCCCGACCTGTCAGACGCCCGCTACCTCATCCGCAGGCGATGGCTTGACCTGGAGCACGCCATTGCGCTCATGCCCCAGTACGCCTCGCTGTTCAGGATGACCACCGGGGGCTGGGCCGGGTTCGATCCGCTGCTGGAGCAGGATTCCAGGCTCGTGCAGTCATGGGAGATCGAGCGCGACACCCGCATCGAGGCCGTAGACTGGCGCGACATCCAGCGTCTGCGCATCTGCCTGTACGAGATCTGGTATCGCAAGTGGGTGCGCGGCTACGTCATGCGCCTGCCGAACGGCACCATCATGGAAGCTGACTTCCGCAACCCGCGCCACAACGAGGCCATCGTCGCCGGAATTGCCCAGGTCAAGCAGGCCACGTTCCAGAAGGTCAGGCTGGCGTGGTACGTCGGCCCGCACTTCCTCTACGACGTGCCCAGCCCGTACAAGCACAACCACTTCCCCTACGTCCCGTTCTTCGGCCACCGCGAAGACCTGACCAACGTCCCCTACGGCATCATCCGCACCATGATCTCGCCGCAAGACGAGATCAACGCCCGCAAGTCCAAGATGCTGTGGCTGCTCAACAGCCGGCGCGCAGTGGTGGACGCGGATGCCGTGCTCGATCACAACAAGGCCGCGTCAGAGATCAGCCGCCCCGACTCCTACATCATCCTCAACGCTAACCGCAAGCCAAACTCAAAGTTCACGGTCGAGCCCGGTGGCGATCTGGCGCGGGATCAGTTCTCCGTCATGCAGGAGGCCAAGCAGGAGATCGCCGAGGCCAGCGGCATCCACAAGTCGATGATGGGGCAGCAGACCAACGCACGGTCGGGGCTGGCCATCAACTCGCTGGTCGAGCAGGGGATGAACACCATCGCCGAGATCAACGACAACTTCCGCTACTCCCGCCGACTGGTGGGCGAAATGCTGTTCGAGTTGGTGCGCCAGGAGATCGGTCAGGGCCCGACGCGGGTCACCATCGGCGAAGGAGCGCGCAAGCGCACCATCGTGCTCAACGGCCGCGGCATCGACCCTGAGACGGGTGAAGAGGTGTCCATCAACGACATCTCCCGCATCAAGACCAAGATCGTGCTGGACGACGTGCAGAACACGCCGACCTACAAGATGCAGATGCTGACGATGCTGACCGAGATCGCCAAGAGTCTGCCGCCCCAGCAGCAGGGTCTGGTCATGGACTTCGTGGTCGAAGCCACCGACCTGCCAAAGCGGTTCGAGATCGCCGATCGCCTGCGCGGCGCGCTGGGCATCTTGCCGCCCGAGCAGCAGGCGCAGGCCATGCAGCAGCAGCAAGCCGAGATGGCCAAGGCCGCTGCGATGCAGGAAAAGATGTTCGTCCTGGAAGCCGCCGAGAAGGCTGCCAACATCCGCAAGATCACCGCCGAGGCCGAGCGCGCCATGGGTCAGGCCGAGGCCGCCCGCAACCCGCCCGAGGTCGAGCCGGTTACCGTGAACGGCCCGACGGTCCAATAGTTGTCTCCCTCCTTGCAGTTGCAAGTTCGGCCCGCCTCGTGCGGGCCTTTTTTCGACCAAGGTCAAATTGCTCTGGCCGCTTGATACTGATTACGCCTGTGAAACCGTCACCCCCGCCATGGGTCATTGGCCGGTCAAAGCAGGATTTCCGCAACCAACGCGATACGTGGAGTGAAGTGAATGGCAGATCTCAGCTTGGATGTAAACACGACCGACCCCGAGGCCCTGGCCAAGGTGTTCGAGCAGATCGAAAGCGGGCAAGACCTGCAGACCTCTGACAACAAACCGGTCGAGAACCCCCAAGACGAGACGGCAGGAACCTCGAACAAAGAGCAGCAGGCCGAGCAGGGCCAGACAGACCAAAGCAACGAGGCCGAAGAAGCGGCCGGAATTGCCACCAAGGACGGGAAGCACGTCATTCCGTACTCGGTGCTCAAGAGCGAGCGAGAACGCGCCACCCGGGCCGAGCAGTTGGCCCAGGAGATGAAGGAGCGAGTCGAGGCGCTTGAGGCCATGGTCAAGTCTGGTAATCAAGGGGCGAAAGATGGTGAGAGCGCCCGCACCGACCAGCAAACGCCAGCAGCAGATCAGCTTTCCAAGGAGGATCTGGAATCACTCAAGGAAGACTTCCCGACTGTCTACAAGGCGGTAATGGCGTCGATGGCGAAAGCCCAGGCGCTCGAAGCCAAGTTGCAGCCCGTCGAGGAAACTGTGCGCAACGCCCAGGAAGATCAAGCGCGGACGGCAGCCGACACGGTGCAGGACGCGATTGACTCGGTCCCGAAGCTGGCGCACATCCAGGCCAACAATCCAGAAGCGTTCGAGCTTGCCAAGGAGTTCGACGCCAATCTGCGTGCCCTAAGCGCCTGGGCAGGTCGCAGCCTTGCAGAGCGATTTCAGAAGGTCTCCGAGATGGTGGAAGCCGCGATCGGTCCAATCGAGATTCCGGGAGCCAAGCCGACTTCACAACCGAGTGCCGAAGATCTACGGAAGGCGGCGATCGCCAGGGCCAGCAGCGCATCCAAGCGCGATGTCCCGACGTCGTTGTCCGAGTTCCCGGCCGGTCAGGCGCCAGCCACGGATGAACGGGCGGCAGTGGAGCAACTCAGCGCGCTCCAGCTTGCCGAGAAGTTCTCCAAGATGTCGTCTGATGACATGGATGCGTATTTCCGCGCTTTGTAACCACTTTCATAGGAGCCAATCATGGCAACCAATATCCCCGTCGGGTCTGCGCTTGCGCGCAAGATCTATTCGGTGGGCCTGTTCACTCGCGTGCAGCACGCCCCCGGCTTCATGAACCTGCTCTCCGGCGAGATGCCCAAGGAAGGCTCGTTCGCTGCCAAAACCAAGGGTCAGACCTCTCCGGACTACCCCATCGTCAAGGCTGGTGATCTGGCCAAGGGCGCTGGCGACACGGTCTCCATTGACCTGTTCAACATCCTGCAGGGCAAGCCTGTCATGGGTGACACCCGCATCGCCGGCCGCATGATGCAGTTGACCTTCTCGTCCATGGACGTGAAGATCGACCAAGTCCGCGGTGGCGCCGATTCCGGTGGCCGCATGACCCAGAAGCGCACGGTTCACAACCTGCGCAACATCTCCATGGCCGGCCTGCAGGCCTGGATGCAGCGTCTCGAAGACCAGACCGCCCTCGTGCATCTGGCCGGCGCCCGCGGCAGCCAGAACACCAGCGACTGGGTGGTGCCCCTGGCCAATGACAATGACTTCTCTACCATCATGGTCAACGCCGTGCGGGCTCCGACCAGGAACCGCCACTACTTCGCCAACGACGCGACCTCTCCGGCAACGATCGGCACCAACGATGCCCTGACCTTGCAGGACATCGACCGCATCGTCGCGCAGTTGCGCGAGTCCCCGGTGGTGATGCAGTCGGTTCGCATCAAGGGCGACGACCGTGCCTGGAACGATCCCCTGTGGGTCATGTTCGTCACCGAGCGCCAGTGGCTGTACCTGCAGTCCCGGACCTCGCAGACGACGTGGCGCCAGGCCGTCCAGTACGCCTTCGAGCGCAAGGCCTCTGGCGTCAAGCACCCGCTGTTCGACGCCTACGAGACGATCATGTGGAACGGCGTGCTCATCAAGCGCATGAACCGCTACGCGATCCGCTTCGATGCCGGCACCGCGGTGACCATCGACACGGGCGGCGGCGACGGCGTCACCTACACCGAGGGCACCTCGACCAACACCGAGCCGGTGGATCGCGCCATCATCGTCGGCGCCCAGGCGCTGGCCAAGGCCTACGGCAAGTCGGCGAGCGACTACTTCTACGACTGGAGCGAAGAAGAAGTCGATCACGGCAACTCGATCGAGACGGTCTGCGCGGCCATGTGCGGCACGAGCAAGATCCGCTTCAAGATCGACGGTGCCGACACCGACTTCGGTGTGGCGGTCCTCGACAGCTACGCGCCCGATCCCGCCTCGGCGGCCGGCCGCACGCTGCTCGGCTCCTGATGAAGGGGGGCTTCGGCCCCCTTCCTGAACCCTCTTTCGGAGAACCCACATGGCAACCCTCAATGCCTCCACCTTGCAAGACACCCAGTACAGCGGCGATGCGCCGCTGGCAGCGGTCCACGGCGAATTTACCTTCGCCGCCACCCCGGCAAACGATGTGATTCGCTTGGCTCGGCTCTACGCCGGCACCAAGATCGTTGACATCAAGCTCATCAACGCCGCCCTTGGCGCCAGCACCCAGGTCTCGCTGGGATTCCAGTACGTCAACGGCGAAGCAGGCGGTGGCGCCGCGGCGCTGCTGGCAGCGACTGCGACCTCCTCGGCGGCCACCACCCGCTCGCCCGTGGCCCCTGTCACGCTGCTGTTTGACGCCTTCCTTACGGCGACCCTGACTGGCGGCACAGCCACCGGCAAGATCGACGTGCTGGGGCTCTACAAGTTCGAGGGCAAGTGATCGCCCAAGGCTTGATGACTGAGTGACGCGGGGCGGCCGTTGGCTGCCCCGTTTTTCTTGGAAGGACTCTGATGAACCTCGTATCAATCACCTACGTCGGCAACAAGGAAGTGGCCTTCGACAACGTGGCCCACAGCGGCAAGTCGTGGCAAGGCAACGGCGACGTGCAGTTCGTCACCCCGATGCAAGCCAAGATGCTGCTCAGGCACCCCAAGGCGTGGCAGTTGTCCGAGTCGAAAGACGCCGCCATCGTGAGCCAGCCCATCGAGGTCGAGGTGAAGGATGAAGACGGCCAGGACGTGGCCGTGGACACCGAGTCGCTGAGCCGCCCTCTGGAAAAGATGACCAAGCCCGAACTGGTGGCCTTTGCCTACAGCCGCTGGGGCAAGCACCTGGACCCGCGCAAGCCCACCAAGCTGCTGATCGACCAGATCGAGGAATGGCAGAACTCCGAGCCGGAGCTTCGCCACCGGGCCAAATAGCCGGCCGCGCTCCAAAATCCCGCAACCGTCCTTTCGGTGGATGACCCGTGTCAACCGTCAAGTATTCAGACCTGCTGCCGGATGTGTTGCCCAACCTCGCGGCCGACCCATCTGACCCGGTGACCGAGCGCGCCATCAGGCGTGCTGTCATCGAGTTCTGCGCTGGTTCGTGGGTATGGCAGCACTTCATGGACCCCATCGACTTGGTGGCCGGTGAGTCGTTCTACGACCTGGAGCCACCGACGGGCGGCGACATCTCGGCCATCATGGACGTGAAGTGCAACGGCAGCCCGCTGGTGAACAAGTCGCTGGAGTGGCTGAACAAGGAGCACCCGTCCTGGCGCCTGGACCGCGAGACGCCCAAGTGGTTCACCCAGATGACCCCTGACCAGATCATCCTGGCCAAGGTGCCCGACATCAGCGTGACGGGCGGCCTGTTGGTGACCATGGCCACGGAGCCTGCCAGAACGTCCACGAACTTTCCCAGGTGGATCTGCAACCAGTTCATCTACAACCTCGTGGACGGGGCCCTGGCCACGCTCATGCTGATGCCCGACAAGCCCTGGACCGACCTAAAGGACGGCCAGACGCGACTGGAGAGCTTCAACGCGGCCATCAACAACGCTCGCGCCAACGGCATCGCGGCCCTCTCACGCGCACCGCTGCGGACAAGCTCCCAGCACTGACTAGGAACCCACCATGGCAACCGTCACCGCCGCCTCTGTCATCGACAAGGCCCAGGTCATCCTGCAGGACACGACCGGGATCCGCTGGCCTGACGACGAATTGCTCGGCTGGCTCAACGACGGCCAGCGCGAAATCGTCCTCTACAAGCCCAACGCCTTCGTTCGCAACACCTCGGTCCAAATGACCACCGGTACCAAGCAAGGGCTGCCGGCCGACGGGGTGCAGTTGCTCGACGTGGTGCGCAACATGGGCACCAACGGCTCGACGCCTGGGCGCGCTGTGCGTATCACCATCCGCGAGATCCTGGACTCGCAGATCCCGAACTGGCACACAGAAACGCCGGCCAACGAGGTCAAGCACTACATGTACTCGATGCTTGACCCCAAGAACTTTTACGTCTACCCGCCCAACACGGGGCAGGGGCATGTGGAACTGATCTACGGCGCCGCGCCGACCGAGGCCACGCTGCAGAGCACGATCACGCTGGACGACATCTATCAGACCATCCTGATGGACTACATCCTGTACCGCGCCTACAGCAAGGACACCGAGTTCGCGGCTGACGTCAATCGGGCGTCGTCGCACCAGCAAGCCTACCTGACCGCGTTGACCGGGAAGGCCAAGGTGGAGATCGGGGCCAACCCGAACTCAACGGCTCCGGCCAACCCCAACGTCACGCCCAATCCTCGATAACTCCTCGACACCTGAAAGGGGACTCCCATGCCCGGTTTTTCGCAGCAAATCGCCCAGGAAATCTTCAACGCCACGCTTGCAGCCTCTCGCACCAGCCTCTCGGCCAAGCCCGGGGTCTGGATGAGCCTGCACACGGCAGCGCCATCGGACGCCAGCGCCGGCAACGAAGCCACCTTCACCGGCTACGGCCGGGTCAACATCGCTTCCGTGATGTCGTCTTCGGTGGTCGGCGCGGCGCCCGAGCAGTCTGTGCGCGCAACCAACACCGCGGACATCAACTTCCCGGCCTCCACCGGCGCGAACCAGACCGTCACGCACTGGGCCATCTGGTCGGACCAGACGCTCAGCGGCGGCCTGTACCTGATGTACTCGGGAGAACTGTCGGCCAGCCGCGTCGTCCAGTCTGGTGACGTGGTGGTGATTCCGTCCGGGCAACTGCAGATCGACCTGACCTGACGGGGGCTGCATGGCTGGGTTGTCCAAGCACCTTGCCCTGGCCCTGTTCAACATGTCGTTGAACCCGGTGCGGGCGTCATACGCCCCACCGGAGGGGCTGTGGCTGGCGCTGCACACGCAGCCGCCCAGCGATGCCTCCTATGGCTACGAGGCGACCTTTGGCGCCTACGCCCGCCAGCCGATCAACAGCCTGACCTCCGAGGTCGGTACCGAGACGTTGACCGGCGACGTGCCGATTCTCATCACCAACGGCTCGGCCGTGGTGTTCCCGGCCTCCACCGGGCCAACACCGCAGACCGTCACGCACTGGGCCATCTGGGACAGCCAGACCCCCGGCGACGGCAACATCCTGTACTCGGGCTCCATGGCATCGTCACGCCTGATCGTGACAGGTGACAGTGTGGTGATCCCCGAAGGAAACCTGCAGCTTACGATCGTATGAGCCATACGACCGACAGCGGAGCGATCAACTCCGGCGCAATCAACCACACCTCCTTCCCAGGGTCGGAGGATGGTCTGTCGCTCGCGCAGATGGTCGGCTCGGTGTCGGTCACGGGCACGGTCACAGGGATCTTTGTACGGCTGACAGCGTTCGCCACCGCTGCACCAAGGGCCGCAACCGCAAAGCCGGTGGTGCGCATGAAGCGCACCTTCACCGCAGCTACCAGCGGATCGGCCACAGCAACCGCTAGGCAGATTGGCAAGAGCCGTCCCGGCGCCACCACTTTGGGGCGAGCAATCAGCGCGTCTGGCGTCGGCCGCCGAGTCCGATTGGCCATGACGCGGGCGGCATCTGCTGTTGTCACGACAAGGCCCGCATTGCGGCTGCGCATCCTGCGCTCTGCCGCCACCAAGCCGGTTGCTTTGGCGACGGTGTCTTCCAAAAAAAAGGCCTTCCTCGACCCAGTTGATCTGGCGGCACGAGCAACGGTCTCAGTCAACGCACTGCGCAAAGTTCGATCGCCTGCAACAACAGTCGGCGATGTCAACTTCTCGGTGCCGATCACGCTCAAGAGACGGCTGACCATCACCCCGGTGGTTGCTCGCGCCTTGGCCGCCGCAACGCAGACAACGCGCAAGATGCGCCTTGCGGCCGTGCGCCTTGCTCAAGCGGCAAGCACGGCTGTGGTGCGAATCAAGGTCTTGCGCCGCGCAGTCGTTGCACCCCAGGCTGCGTGTTTTCCACTTGCGTCTGGAGCCAGGGTGTTCCGACAGGCCCCCATCCAGGCCCAGGCCGTCAGCGTGTCTGCTGTCGCGCTCAGAATCTCCGTCAGTGCAGCCACAACGGCGTCGTTCGCCAACTACGCCGTGGCCATTGACCTCAACATCAACCAGCGAGCAGCCGAGGAGCGCCGCATGACCGTGCCGCTTGATGAGCGCCGCATGGAGGTCACAGCATGATTCTTGGCACCTTCATCAAGCAGCCGGCCGAGTACCTGGACTACGACATCGACTTCTCGGAGTTCCTGGCCGACGGCGACACGCTGCAGTCCACGGGCAGCCCCGCGGTGCCCAGCCCGCTGAACGTGGTCGTTGCCCCGACTGGCATTACGATCGGCCCGACATACGTCATCAGCAACGGCCTTGGCATCAAGCAATGGCTTTCTGGTGGCGTCAACGGCGTGCGCTACAAGATCACCCTGACGGCCACCACCAACGGCGGGCGCATCAAGCAAGTCGAGTTTGTTGTGCGCGTGAAGGACGAATGACATGACCCTGCTTTTCAGGAACAACGCGAGCACGACCCTGTCCGGGTCGATCAACAACTCGCAAACTTCGATCACCGTCATCAGCGGATCCAGCTTCCCAAGTTCGTTGGGGTCGGATTACTTCTACGCCACGATGTACGAAGTTTCCGGCAACCCGTCTGTTGAGATCAACATCGAGATCATCAAGGTGACGGCCGTTTCCGGCAACATCTGGACTGTCGTGCGCGCCCAAGACGGCACCTCGGCGCGCTCGCGTGACGGCGTCAGCACCTGCTACATCGAGTTGCGCATGACAGCGGCCTCGGCCGCCCTGATGCTGCAGTCGGAAAACAACCTGTCTGACCTGCAGAACGTCTCCACGGCTCGCACTAACCTTGGCCTGGGCTCAATGGCGACTCAGAACGCAAGTGCGGTGGCCATCACTGGTGGCACCATCAGCGGTATCACCATCACCAACATCGACTCGACGACCACGTTCCAGGACAACGCGGCTCCGACCAAGCAGTTCAGGTTCGAGGCCGCCAGCATCACAGCGGGCAATACCCGCGTTCTGACGGTCCCGGATGCCGACGGCACGATCGCTACCACGGCCGCGGTGGCCGCTGGTTACCAGCCTCTCGACGCCGATCTGACCGCTGTTGCGGGGCTGTCTACCAACGGCCTGCTGGCCAGGACAGGGGCAGGCACTGCAGCCGTTCGCACACTGACCGCGCCTGCTGCCGGCATCACCGTTACCAACGGCGACGGTGTCGCGGGCAACCCGACGCTGGCCTTGGCCAACGATCTGGCTGCGGTCGAGTCCATCAACACCCTTGGCTTCGTCAGGCGCACCGCGGCCGACTCCTGGAGCGCGTCAGCCATCACCGATGGCGACCTGCCATCGGTCTTGACTGGCAAGACCTACAACGGCTTGACGCCCACGGCCAACGCGACGGGCTTCAGCTTGGCCGGGGGCACGACCAGCAAGACGCTGACGGTCAACAACTCGATCACCCTGGCCGGCACCGATGGCACGACCATCACCTTGCCGTCGACCAGCGGAACGCTGCCGCTGAACAACCAGACGTTCTTCATCGGCACCACGTCGGTGGCCATCAACCGGGCGTCGGCCAGCCTGTCCCTAACGGGCGTGAACATCGACGGCTCGGCCGGCTCTTCCACAACCGCAACGACCGCAACCAACCTCGCAGGCGGCGCGGCCAACCGCATCGCTTTCCAGACCGCAGCAGCTACGACAGGCTTCCTCAGTGCGCCCACCACCGCTGACACCTATCTGAGGTGGGACGGCACGGCCTTTGTGTGGAGCGCGGTGTCATCGTCTGGAGGCTCGGTCACAAGCGTCGGCATCAGTTCCTCGGACCTGACCGTCACCAACAGCCCTGTGACGGGCGCTGGGACGATTTCTTTGTCCCTGAACACCGTGGGCATCGCCAAGGGCGGCACGGGCGCCACGACCAAAGCAGCCGCGTTCAACGCGCTTACCCCGAACACGACGCTGGGGGACTTCAGCTACTTCGACGGCTCGAACGAGGTGCGTCTGGCTGGTAACACCACCACGACCCGGCAGTTCCTGCGCCAAACCGGCACAGGCACCGTGTCCGCGGCGCCGTCATGGGGCGCTCTGCTCGATGCCGACATCCCGGCCACGCTGACCGGGAAGACCTACAACGGGTTGACGCTCACGTCTGCCGTGACAGGCTTCACGGTGGCGGGCGGCACGACCTCGAAGACCCTCACGGTCAGCAACACGCTGACGCTGGCAGGAACGGACTCCAGCACCCTGAACATCGGGGCAGGCGGCACCCTTGGCAGCGCGGCCTTTACGGCTTCGACAGCCTACGCTCCAGCGGCTGGCTCCAGCAGCATCACCACGGTCGGCACGGTCGGCGCTGGAACGTGGCAGGGCAGCGCCATCGGCATCAGCTACGGCGGCACCGGGGCGACGTCCAAGACGGCGGGTTACAACGCGCTGACGCCAATTACCACGCTGGGAGATATCGTCTACGGCGATGGGGCCAACAGCGCCACTCGTCTGGCCGGAAACACGACCACCAGCAAGCGGTTCCTAACCCAGACCGGCACGGGCGCCGTCTCAGCCGCGCCAGGGTGGAACGCCATCGTTGACGGCGACATCCCCTCGGCACTGACAGGCAAGACCTACAACGGGCTCAGCCTGACCACCAACGCGACCGGCTTCCAGGTCTCGGGCGGCACGACTGCCAAGACCCTGGTGGTTAGCAACAACCTGACGCTGGCCGGCACCGATGGATCGACGCTGAACATCGGGGGTGGCGGGACGCTGGGAAGTGCGGCATTCCTGACGTCTTTTACCGCCAACGGGGTTGTCTACGCATCTTCAACGTCTGCCTTGGCCACGGGCAGCGGCCTGACTTTTAATGGCTCAACATTAACTGTCAACAGTATAAGTGTTGGCAGGGGCGGTGGAGGTGTTTCAAGTAATACTGCCGTTGGCAATGCTGCTTTGTCATCCAACACTACTGGCTCCAGCAACACCGCAGTTGGCCAAAGTGCGCTGACTGTAAACACAACCGCGAGCAACAACACCGCTGTTGGAGCGTATTCCCTTTACACGAATACCACTGGGCTTGCAAATACTGCCGTTGGGTATTACGCCCTTGGCGAAAATACTACGGGTCAGCTTAATGTTGCGGTTGGGGGAATCGCCCTAAATTCCAACACCACTGGCGGCAACAACACTGCCGCCGGTTATGGTGCGATGGAGTTGAGCACAACAGGCTCAAGCAACGCGGCTTTTGGCTATGAGGCTCTAAGGTCAAACACAAACGGCTCCAGCAACACAGCAATCGGCACCAACGCACTTCGCGCAGCCACAGCAAGTTTTAATACAGCAGTTGGCAACAACGCGCTAACTGCAAACACGACTGGAACCTCAAACATTGCCGTTGGAAGTTCTGCGCTCTTAAATAACACAACAGGCGCCAACAACACAGTTGTTGGTAGTTCTGGCGGTGGTATTACCACAGGCTCTGGCAACACCATTGTTGGGCCAAACGTCAACGGCCTTGCCGCTGCGCTCACGAACAACATCATCCTGGCAAGCGGGTCTGGAATTCAGGCCCAGCACGACGGATCGGTGTGGAAGATGAAGAACGCAATCGTCTTCGACTCTCAGTTCACTCACGCGACCACCAGCGGCTCAACAACGATTGCCTTCTCCAGCGGCCAAAACGGCAAGCTGACTCTGACCGGCAACGCAACCCTGGCGTTCACGTTCCCGGGAGTCGGCCACTACCAGTTGTTCCTGGTGTCTGGAGCCAACACCGTGACGTGGCCGACCATCGGGGCCTCCTGGCAGTGGCTTAATGCCACCACGGCTCCAACCCTCAACACCGGCACCTATGGCGGGCTGGTGAACATCTACTACGACGGCACCATCGCCATTGCGTCGTACAGCAAAGTGGGGGCTGTCTAAGCAGTTGCAGTGAATGACAGTAACGTATGTCGGCGAAACCAATGCCTCTGACCTTGACTCTGGACAAAGCACCTCTGCGCTGTCGATCGCGGCGCCAGCGGGATCATCGACGGATGACCTGTTGATCGCGTTTGTCCACAGCAACAACACCAAGGGGCTCACTCTACCGTCTGGGTGGACGCAGCTTGTAAGGCTCAATGGGTACTCTTTCTTTGATTTGCTTGTCGCTTACCGAGTCATGCAGTCTGGAGATACTTCGTGGACATGGACGCAGACCACTGCGGACTTGATTGCCGGCAAAATGGCCTCCGTGCGCGGCGGGCAACTGAACCACGGATCTTTGTCAGCCTCGGCGGCTCAGGATGCGGCAACTACATCCATATCTGTCGGGTCTCCGATCACCGTTCCAACCGATGGCATGACACTTGTCGGATGCGCGCTCGACGCGACCACGGGCGGCGGATACGCCTGGTCGGCAGTCACCTCCGGCTTCACCGCTCACGCGGCCATCAACCGATCGTACCGAATCATGCAGGCCTTTCGCAAGGCCGGCAACGGCACGGCAGAGACCCAGCAGATGCAGATCAGCGCGACGGCAAGTGGGAGGCCGATGGGCATTGTGTCGGTTGGCATTCTGCCCAAACGCAATCCGGCGCTGTTTGCGGGTCGCAACTTCTAGCCCACCAACCACGGCGACAAGGACGCCACCAGCAACACAGGAGCACATGATGGACGAGCAGCAGATCGAGGCCCTTCTGGAGCGGGCCGCCAAGAAGGGCGCCAGAGAGGCCCTGGAATCCATTGGCCTACACGACGATGGCGCCGTCCATGACGTCCAGGAGCTTCGCAGCCTGCTGGACGCCTGGAGAGGCGCCAAGAAAACGGTCTGGAAGACCATCATGCAAGCCCTGACAATGGCCTTCCTTGGAGCCCTTGCGGCCGGCACGTTCATGCAACTGAAGAAGTGACGCGCACGTCGCGTTGAGGCCCACTCATGGCGAGCTACAAACTGCAGTCGTTCTCCGGGATCTTCCCCAGGTTCCCAGACTCTCTCTTGCCCGAGCGGGCAGCCTCACAGGCAGAGAACTGCGACTTCGCCTACGGCGAGCTTCGCAACACGAAGGGCGGCTTCCTGTTGCAGACGCTGCAGAACGACGCGGCTTCGATCTATACCGACAACGGCCTGTCGTTCTACACCTGGACGACTGACGTCGATGCCGTGCGCTCGCCGCTGTCGCGTGACCAGTTCAACCGGCTGTATTACACCGGGGACGGTGGCTTCAAGGTTGCCGACCGCCTGGGCACGCGCACCAACGGCGGCACGCCGTCAACGTCCTACAACGTCGGCGTGCCCCGGCCCAGCGTTCCACCTGCGCTGACCGTCTCCCAAGTCTCACTCAGCACCGCGGAAACGGACTTCACCTACCAGTTCCACTGGGAGTACGGCGGGGTCAAGTACCAGGAGCAGGCCGTCACCACGGCGTCGGCCTCGTTCGGCACGACCGTGACGTTGACCTTCGCCGCCCCCCCGGCTCGCGCCAGCACGACGCCGGAGCAGGCATTCCCGGTTTACCGGGCAACGGCCAAGAACAAGCAGTCCCTGGCCCAGGTGTTCGACGTCTACACCTCGAACTCGTCGCTGGCCGCCAAGGACATGCCCTACGCGGCCACCATCACCAGCGCCAACGACACCAACACCGTCACCATCGCACCGGCCGAGTCGGAAGCCACAAAGGAGACTCGGGCCTACGTCTACACCTACGTCAACATCTACGGGGAAGAGGGCCCGCCCAGCGACCCAGGCACCATCAACTGCAACCCATCGCAGATCGTGGGCGTCAGGGTGCAGCGCGATGCCACCGCGATCAACTACGCCCCGATCAAGGAAATCCGGGTCTACCGCACCCCCACCGGCTCGACCCTGGCGCAGTATTTCTACGCCGGGACTATCGGTGCGCTGTCAGGCCCGGGCGTCTTCAACTTCGCCGACAACGTGCTCGGCGAGCAGTTGAACGAGCCTCTGACGTCGCTGAACTTCTACCCCCCAGACTCCGGCCTGCAGGGGCTGATGAGCCTGCCCAATGGCATCCTGGCGGCCTGGAAGGACAACGAGCTTCACTTCAGCGAAGCCTACAAGCCGTGGGCGTGGCCGCCGAGCTACGTGAAGACGCTGCCCAACGCCATCGTCGGCGGGATTGTCTACGGTGCGGGCGCGCTCATCACCACCCGGTCGCATCCCTACTTCGTCTCCGGCGTCTCACCGGACTCCATGACCACTAGCAAGATCAACGTCGATCAGGCAGGCGTTTCCAAGAAGTCGATGGCCGTGGTGGACGGCGCGGTGATCTACGCCAGCAACGACGGGCTGGTTGTGGTCTCCGGTGGCTCCGCAAGCCTCGCGCAAGGCCAGCGGTTCTTCACCCGCGACGTGTGGCGGCAGCGGTACTCGGCCGGCCTGTCGTCGATGCACTTCAGTTCGTGGGACGGCCGGCTGGTGGCGTTCTCTTCAACCGGTGCGTTCAAGCCCTTCATGATCCGGCTGGACGAGGCCGATGGCACCATGACCGAGTTGCCGGCGTTCCAGGCCAAGTGCGCGTTCGTCAGCCAGTTGTCGGACCAGATGTACTACGGCCACAACAGCGGCATCTTCCAGTTCAACGGCGGGCAAGAGCAGCAGGCGGTGTGGATGTCGCGGGAGATGGCCATTGGCCGGCCGTGCAATTTCGGCATCGCCCAGGCGCTGGTGGATGGATCATGGACGCTGGAGTTCTGGTCTTGGGGCAAGACTGCGGGCACCGACGGCGCCTGGACAAAGCGCCACACCGAGACCCTGACCACCGGCCAGCGCACCTTCAGGCTGCCGTCCGGGTACGAGTCCGATCGGTACAAGGTCAAGATTTCCGGGCTCGGCAGCTTCCGTGAGTTGCGCGTGGCGCAGACTGCAAGGGAACTGGCGTCCGTATGATCGAGTCAGTGCTTGGTGCAGTTGCCAAGACGGCCATGCCCATCAACAAGGGCGTGCCGGGGGTGCCTCTGCACGCGCTGGACGCGATCTCAGACGAGAACACCCGGCAAGTGCTGCGGGCCATCGTGGACGGCTGGCATGTCCGCAACGGGTCGAGCGGCGGCGGCGACAACCGCTTTGTCACCTCGCAGGAACTGGATGCCATCGCCGGCCGCGTGGGGGGTCTTGCCATCCAGGTGCAGGAGACCAAGGCGCTGGCGTCTTCGTTTGAGCCGTTCGGACCTGGGAAGATCAACGAACTCATCAGCGACCTGCAGGCCCAGGTCTTCGAGTCGCGGCTGTTCAAGGCCCTGGAGCAGCGGGTCGATCTGATCGACAAGCCGGGGGGCATCTTCGAGCGCCTGGGGACAGCCGAGGTGGTGCTGGCTGACGAGACCACGCAGCGCATTGCAGGCGACACGGCGCTGTCTACATCCTTGAGCGCGCTGGGCACTCGCATTGGCAACGCTGAGACGGCCCTGGTCACCGAGACGACGCAGCGAGTCAACGCCGACAACGCCCTGCAGACCTCGATCACCACCCAGTTCTCGGCCGTCAACAACAGCCTGTCGCTGGTGCAGGGCGCGACCACAACAAACGCCAACAACGTCTCGGCCCTGACCACGACGCTCAATCAGGTGCAGGCCAGCGTCGGCAGCCTGTCCAGCGCCATTGCCGCTGAGGCCACGGCCCGCGCTGACGCCGACGGCACCCTGTTCGCCCAGTACACGCTGCGCGTGGATGTGGGCGGCCGGGTGTCGGGGTTCGGGCTGGCCTCAAGTCAGAACGTCTCTGACTTCATCGTCCGCGCAGACCGCTTCTCCATCGTGAGCCCCACCGGCAACAAGGCCGCGCTCATCATGACCAACAACACGATCAACGTGTTCGACGAGAACGGGAACCTGCGCGTCAAGATCGGGAAGCTGGCGTGAGCGACCTCTACGTCGATGTCGTCGGCAACGTGACAGGCTTGCCCCCCGGCGCGGGCAAGTTCGGCATGGCCATCGCAAAGTCCAACCGGCGCGTCACCTACTCAACGCTCGACGTCACCTGGAATCAGGTGGACTTCTTTGACGTACCGGCCGGGGGGTCGGCCTACCGCGACTACCCGGTTCTCGCAGGCCGCGAGGTACTGGCCGCGCAAATCATGATTGACGCGCCTCCGCTTGACCGGCGCGCACTGGCCCACACCATCGCCGTCAGCGGCACCACGGTGCAGGTCTACGGCGGTTCGGAGCGGGCCTACATCCTGGTGCTGATGCGATGAGTTGGGGCTTCACCTCAACCAACGCCAGCGGGCAGGTGCTGGTGTCCAGCGAAACGCGCAACCTGCACTTCGTCGGCAAGGCCACGCTCTCGCGCACGATCAATTCTTTTGACGGCTACGGCGGCCTGCGTCACTGGGGATACCAGATCGCGTGCAACGTCACCCCGGTGCCGTTCTTCACGATGCCAAGCGGGGACCGCTATGCGGTGGCTGCGGTGCGCAACATCGGCGGCAACCTGTGGGAGATCGAGATCATTCGCAGCGGCACCACGGCCGGCTATCCCGAGGTCTACGTGTTCTCCGACCCTCGTGGCGCGACTGTGAGCCCGGACACCAACTACGGGATGCAGGTCTTCCGCGACGACGGGACGCTGGCTTTCGACAGCCGCCGTCAGCCCCTAGTGGTCTCGGGCGGCGGTGTTGTCAGCCCGCCCAGCAACCCGACCAGCGTCACCCCATCACTGAGCGGGCGCTACTGCGGCAGCGATGCCAGCGACTCGATCTTTCCGAACCAGCAGAACAACTACGCCTTCAATGCCAACGCCGGCAAACCGATGTTCTTCTTCCCGTCGATTGCCCAGGCGCAGCGTGAGTATTCGTTTTCTGAAAAAGACCGTGAGTGCGCCGGCTTTAACGTCTATGGCATTTGCTTGGGCTTTGAGGACAGATACTTCTACGACAGCACCTACTGGGCGTTCTTTCGATCCGGCATCAGCTACATCACCGGCACGCTCAGTTGTGGGTGGACAACCATCCAGTTCGGGTGCAACTGGAAGTACCGCGAGAAGAGCAAGCTGCTGGGCATTGGCATCGGCAGCGGATCAGGGTCTGGCGGGGCGTGGCCCTACAGCAACGAGACGCTGAACCTAGCGCCGACTGCTGTCATCGTGGGGGATGCCTATGACTATGATTAAGCCGTTCGAGATCTTGTCCACACGACCGGAGCCCGAGGGTACTGGCGTCTTCTTCCGCGTGAGCAAACGCTATGTCTTTGACCGCATGGAGACGGTCAAGACGCTTGAGGGCTATCTGCTGGTTTCGCGTGGCAAGGACATCGACCAAGAGACGTTCGATCATCTGAAGATCGCGGGGTGGATTCAGTGAGCTACTACGAGCAGATGACGGCCGTCGGTGATGGCGATCGCTTTGCCTACCTCAACGGCACGCCGGAGTTCACTGAGGCCCTGGCCGCCCTGCAGGCGCAGTTCGGCGAACTCGATCCTACGGGCTGGTACTCGCTCACGACGCCGCAGTTCAACTCGGTCTTGGGCACCAGGGTGGTCTCTGCGGTCATGCGCTCCATGCCGGTGTACCTCGACTCCCTGGATCCGGTGGTGGCGGCCCTCAAGTTCTTCGTGGACAGGGGGCAGATCTACAACAAGGTCTACACCTTCGTGAATCCGAACGAGCAGCCGCTGCCTTACCCGGCAGGCGCCCTGCCGATTGCGGTGGGTTTTCTGGTGCGGGTCTTTGGCCAGCCTACGGGAGACGATCTGTCTCGGTATCGGTGCCTGTACTTCAGCCATCCCGATCACGCTGCCGTTGAAACCTGGGCGCGGCAATCGCTGCCACGAGGGTTGTACTCGACCTACTACGCGGCGACCTTCGACACCCAAGACGGCAACCGGATGCTGCGGATGAAGGTCTACCGTTACGACGAGCAGAACCAGTCATCCGACTGGGAGGTGGCCTGGACGCAAGTGGCCAAGAACCGCGGTGTCTTTGACGACTACCTGGGGCCAAATTGACCACGCGCCGGGAGAATGAGCCATGCTTGCCGCTTCCACGCCTACCGTCGTCATTCGTCAGGCCGAGCCGGATGACCTGCCGGCGCTGATGCGTATGGCAGAGCAGTTCCACGCCGCCTCGCCGTGCGCGCCCTACATCCCGTTCTGCCCCGCCTCGATGGCCGAGACCTTCCACCGGCTGGCGGTCAACGACGAATCGTGCCTGCGGGTGGGTGAGGTCAATGGCGAGGTGCTTGGCATGATCGCCGGGGTGGCCTCGCCGCACTACGTCAACGCCGCGCACACCACCACCCAGGAACTGTTCTGGTGGGTCGATCCGGCTGCGCGCCATACGCGCCTGGGCGTGAGGCTTCTGCAGGCGTTCGAGGACTGGGCGCGGGAAGTCGGGTCGCGCACGCTGTTCATGGCCAGCACGGCCACGCTGACACCCGACAAGTTGGCGCGGTTCTACCAGCGCAAAGGCTACGGCGCGGTGGACGTCAACTACGCCAAGAACCTGGAGAACTGACATGGCCATCAGCACTGCCGCCGCCATCATCGGCTCGGCCGTCATCGGCGGGGTTGCATCCAACAAGGCCAGCAAGCGGGCCGCTGCCGCCCAGCAAGGCGCCTCCGACGCGGCTGCTCAGCAGGCCGAGATTGCCCGCGACCAGTGGGAGACCTACAAGTCCACCTACCAGCCCCTGGAAAAGGAACTGGTGGCCGACGCGCAGGAGTTCGACTCGCCCGAGCGATACCGGGAAGCCGCGGGGCAGGCCGCTGCCGATGTAAGCAGCCAGTTCGGTCTGGCCCGCGAGCGCCTGACGCGCCAGCCTGGGTTCGACCCTTCGTCGGCCGCCGCGCAGTCGGGCATGGTGGGCCTGGATCTCGCCCAGGCGGCCAGCGGAGCTACCTCCCAGAACGCGGCACGACGCAACGTGCGCGACATGGCCTGGGCGCGCAAGGTCGATGCACTCGGCCTGGGCAAAGGCCTACCGGCCAGCGCCTCGTCGATGCTGTCCAGTTCGGCGAACACGATGGGCAACATCGCTTCCAACCAGTACAGCCTCGCCGACTCGCAGTCGCGCACGGCCGGTCGGGTGATGGACCGAGTTTTCTCCAACCCTGCAACGAGCAACTGGCTGGGCAACGTCGGCACCTCCATGAGGTACGGCACCGACATCGGATCACAGCAGACCAGAATGCTGCAAGAGCAAGAACTCGGCATGTGAGGAACGCACCATGAGCCTTGCCATGGGCCTGTCGGCCCTCGATGAATACTTCCGCGAAGGCGATCGCCGCGAACTGCGCGACCGCGACCGCAAGCGGTTCGGCTGGGAAAGCCAGCGTTCTGAGGCCGAGATGTCGGTGCTTGGCGACAAGACCGAGGCCGACCGCCTGGGCTATCAGGACCGGGCGGGGGAGTCTGGTGCGCGCATTGCCACCCGGCCGCAGCGCACGGCCAACGAGATCCAGCGTCTGGGCCAGGACGCCTACAGCCTGTCCCGCGCTAGGGCTCGTCAGCCGAAAACAGAAGACATCAATGATCTGAAGGTGGATTACGGCCTTGGCGATGCCAAGTTCAATCTGGCACAGCAGCCCACAATGCAGCAGACCACGGCCAACACCAACGAGGTCGGCCTGCAGAACTCGGCCAACGCCTTGCAAGACAACCCGGCTCGCCTGGAGACCGCGACCAACAACACCCTCCTTGGGCTGAACCAGTCGCGTGCCGATCTCTCCACACAACCGGCCAAGATCGCCACCCAGGCGGCGCAGGGCGTCCTCACTCAGGCCCAGGCTCAAGGCCAGTTGGTCTCGGGCCTGTACGACACCCTGCAGTCTGGCAACCCGGACATGGTGCGTAACTACATCCAGGGCTCGATCAACACCGGCTTGTTCCCGTCGCTCAAGGGCAAGACGGTTGCCGAGGTCGGCTCGATGAGGGATGCCAGCGGCCAGCCTGTGCTGGTGGCCAAGGGCGCAGACGGCGCGGTGCTGTTCCAGATGTCCATGGCCGAGATGCAGCGCGTGCGCGACTCGATGGCCAAGCCAGAGACGGTCAAGCTCAACGACGGAGACACCATCGTCCAGGTCAGGGGCGGCAAGGCCACGCCGCTCTACACGGCGCCGACTTCACCGGGCAAGGCAGCCGAGCGCATGGGACCGCTGGAGCGCGACGTGAGCTACCTCATGCGCGCCCACGGCATGAATCAGCAGCAGGCGCTGTCCCACCTCAACTCATCGAAGACGATGAGCCGCGAGCAGTTCGTGCTCAAGAGTGTGCAGGACACGATGGCCATGACCGGCAAGCGCCCCACGGACGCCGACCTTGCCGAGTTCGGAGCCATGTTCGACCGCGCCACCAAGGGCGGGCCGCGGGTGGCGCCGGCACCGGCCGCGCCTGGAGCGCCAGCACGCCCGACCATGGATCCCGCACTCAGCCGTCTCCTGGGCATCCCGCAGTAAGCCATGGCACTGAACCAGAACTTCTCGGACTTCTTCGCACCGCCCCCGGCCCCCGCGCCCAAGCGGCAGCCAGCCGCGCCCGCGCCGGCTCCGGCTCCGGCGCCCGTGCCCCAGGACACGTTCGCGGGCGTGCCGGCGTGGACCGACATCCAGGCCAAGCCCGAGTTCAAGGCGCTGCCCCCGGCCAAGCAGGCTGAGGCCAAGCAGGCGTACTTCGACTACTGGATCGCCCCGCGGGTGGGCCAGGACGCCGACGCGATCCGGCAGCAGTTCATCGGAGCGACCCCCGAGGCGCCGGCCGTGGACGAGCAGGCGGGGCAGGCGGCGTTCGGGATCTACCCCCAGGCCAAGAGCGCCAAGCCGGCCAAGCCGATCCTGGAGCAACCCGGTGCCGTGCCAGACCAGGAGTTCACCAGCCGGGTGCCCGCACGTCCCGAGGTGCGCCGCTCATTCGAGGCGGCCTGGAATGCGGCCACACCGGCCGAGCGCGCTCAGATGGAAGCCGCCCCAGGCTGGACCGGGCAGCTTGCACGCGAGCGGGCAGGGTTCGCCAAGGCCGCCGACGCGGGCATGGCGCAGGCCGGCTCCGAGATGCGCGCCACGCTGGAGGGCATGGATCCCCGAGCCGAGTTCCGCGCCGCCCGCCTGCGCGTTCAGGGCGAAGATCCGCGCTTCGCCGAGGCTGCGGGGCGCCAGGGCGCCCGTCGAGGGGTGATGCCGGGGCAGGAGATCAAGGCCCTGGACGGCACGGTGCAGGAGTCGAAGTTCGACTTCGAGACGGCCGACTTCTTCGACCCGAAGAACGACCCGAACGGGATGAACAACGCGCTGGTGCGCGGGGTGGCCAAGGGCGTTGCCGGGATCGGCAAGTCGTATGCCGGCCTGTTCCAGTTCCAGGCCGATCTGGTCGGGTTCGACAGCGCATCGCAGTCGGCGCGGCGCGGCGGCGAGTGGCTGCGCGGCCAGGAAGAGGCCATCGGCGAGCGCGGCGACTTCCTCACCCGCAACCTGGAAGGCGCGATCAGTTCGATCTCGCAGCAGTTGCCGCTTCTCATCGCAGGGGTCGGGGCCGCCTCCCAGGCCATCCCGCTGGCAGGCATCGCCCTGCAGTCGTTCGGCCAGGAGTACAGCGACGGCAGGGCCAAGGGACAGAACACCGGGCAAGCGGCCACCCGCGCCGCGATGTTCTCTGCCTTCGAGGTGATCGGCGAGAAGTTCGGCCTGGGCCAGCAGATGGACGCGCTGCGCGCCGCTGCACGCGGGATGCCCACCAGCGAGATCGCCAACCTGCTGTTCTCGGCGCTGAAGAAGGAGATCCCCGGCGAACTGGTGACGACCACCGGCCAGTTCTCGGTGGACAAGTTCGCTGGCAACGGCATCGGCCTGAACCCGAACGCGACCTTCAACGACTACATGAAGCAGGTCGCCGACACGATCGCGCAGACCGTCATGCAGTCGGGCCTCATGGGCGCGGGCACCACTGGCGTGTCGGCCGGCGTGCGCTTCCTGCGCGACAGCGATGTCAGCCAGGGCGTGGCCGAGGCCGACGCCGAGGCGGCCAAGCGCACCGCGCTGGATCGGTGGTCAGGGTTCATGGGCCGCAGCCAACCGGCCGCGACCACGCCGACCGCCGTCGATGGCCGCATCGAGCCCAGCCTAGACACTGGCGCCGCCCCGCCGACGGACCCCACCAACCCCCTGGTACAGACCGCCGACGAAATCGTGCGCGGGCTCGCCACCGACGCCGGGATCCCCGAGGCGACGGTGCTGCCCGGGGCGACTGCGCCCGCCGCGGCAATCACCCAGGGCGACCAGGACATTCTCGACTTCGCGGGCGCCCGCTTCCAGCAGTTGCGCCAGAAGCGCGACGGCACGGATGAGGAACCCGGCCCAGGGCTGTCGCCCAGCGAAGAGCAAGAACTGCAGGCACTCGTGCAGGCACGCGGCAATCCGGTCGCGTTGCGTGCGTTCTATGGCATCCCCGACCAAGGAGCAGAAGATGTACGGCAAACCCAAGAACCACTCGATGGGCCTGCATCAGGCGCGGCCCCCGGCCAAGGCGCCCAAGGGCAAGCAGCCCCCGGCGCAGTACCAGAACAACCAGGGCAACAGCCCAATGAAGATGGCCAAGCGCAAGGGCTAGACCAAGCGATCGACGGCCTGGGCGCCTTGTTCGGTGAGACCGAGGCCCAGCGCGAGGCTCGCCTGGAGCGCGAGGCGATCCAGGGCGAGAGCGACTTCCAGGCCCAGGCGCCCACCAACGACGACGACATCCCGCTTGATCTCGGCCCGCCCAAGACCGAGAAGGAAGCACGCCAGCGAAAGGAGCAGCAAGCCAATGAGCAAGCCGGTCAAGCCCAGCAAGCAGAAGCGCCGCGAGAAGAAACCCTACGAGCCCCCGCCGCACCGCAGGGTGCTGCCGCCCCAGGGGTAGGGGCTGCCCCCAGAAACATCTTCACCAATCCCACTCCAAGACCGGCCCCGGAGCCCGCGTCCTGGGACCGGATGTCGGCGCCTGCCGCCCCAGGGGTAGGGCCCAAGACCGAGCGCGAAGCCAAGCAGCAACGGCAAGAAGCCGCCCCGCCAGTTCAGCAACCCGCTCCCCCTGGTGCGACACCGGAGGCAGGGGCCGGGAGTACCCAGCCGACGCAGGTTGCGCCCACCCCGGCTCCGAATCCCCCCCAAGGGCAAGGAGAGGCGGCCACCCTGCCGCAAGATCTCTCCGGCGCCAAGCCACGGTACAACTACGGCGCCAAGACCTTTGAACTGAACTTCTCAAGCGACATCGACCGGGCCGCCTACATCACAGCCCAAAACAAGACATCTTCGCGCGACGCCGACTACGTGGCCTTTGTGTCGCGGCAAACCGGGATGACAGAGGACGAGGTTCGAGCACATGGCAGAGCCGTGCGCGACGCCATCAAGGCCGTGGCAAAGGACGCGGCCCCTGGCGCGCTGAACGTCCCCACGGTGGCGCGTGCGACCAAACCATCTCGGCTGCCAGCCCCACCGCCCCCGCCCCCACCACCGCCGCCCCAGGCTCCCAGCCTCGAAGGCGTCAAGGTCAAATTCGACGTCATGGTCGAAGATACGGGGCAGACGGCGTCTATGACGGTTGACGCTGCCACCCAGATGAAGGAATACGACGAGCGTGAATCGGTGTTGCGCGAGTTGATTGCTTGCCTGCAAAAGTGAGCCTGCCTCAATGAAGTCGGTCAAGTCGATCCAGGATCTCAAGAAGATGGCCCTGCGGCACGGGGCCACCGTCGAGATCGGCGCCGAGCGATTCAACACGGCCGGGGTGCGCGCCCAGGTGGTGCCCAAGCCCGCGCCCAAGCCCGCGCCCGCACCGCCACCGACGCCAGCCGTGGCGGCCATCGACATGGCGCCGATGGCGCTTGCACAGGAGAAGCTGGGAGCCATGCTGGCGCACGCGATCGCATCGCTTCCGCAGCCTCACGTCCCCGTTCGTGAGTGGCTGTTCACCGTCGAGCGGGACAAGGACGGTCTACTGACCAACATTCGCGCAACTGCGCAAAGCTGAAACCATCGACACGGGACCAAGCAATGCCAAAGAACACCCAACTGACCAACGCCACCGTCAACGGTCAAGCCGACGACCTCGCGACGCGGCTGAACAACGGCTACCTGCGCATCTATGACGGCACCCAGCCCGCCAACGCAGACACCGCCGTCAGCACGCAGACACTGCTGGCCGAGTTGCGCTTCAACACCACGGCGGCGCCTGCGGCGGTCAACGGCGTGCTGACATTCAACGCGCTCACGGCCGACAGCAGCGCCAACGCCAGCGGCACCGCGTCCTGGTTCCGCGCCCTGTCGTCCAACGGCTCCACGGCGGTCATGGATGGCACCGTGGGCGAAACCGCCGACACGCCCAACCTCGTGCTCAACAGCAAGGCGATCTCGGCCGGCGCCAGCGTGTCAGTGTCGTCCTTCACCCACACCGTTCAGAAGGCCACCAGCGGCCTGTAAAGGAGTCACCCCATGTCGATGTCCAACGCCACCGAAAACGCTGCGCTCAAGATGTTCTTGCAGGGCACGGACCCTTCCTACCGGGCCGGCTCCACGCAGTACCTCGCGGCCTTCACCGCCGATCCGGGCGAGTCCGCATCCCTCGCCAACGAGGCCACCTACACCGGCTATGGCCGACTGGCCATCACCAAGTCCAGCGCCTGGACCGACAACGGCTCGACGTTCAACAACGGCGTGCTGATGCAACTGCCGGTCTGCACGGGCGGCACCAGTGCGCTGACGCACTTTGCCATCGTGGACACCGCCAGCGGCGCGGTCAACATGATGATCTCGGGCGCCTTGGGCGGCACGCTCAACGTGTCCACCGGCATCCAGCCGCAGTTCGCCCCCGGCGATCTGTCGGTGACGGCTGACTGATGATCTACCGCTGCGCCCACTGCCGGGAACTGCTGACGCTGACCGACACCGAGTTGTCGGCCTGCTCGGAGCATCCTGACGGGGGCGTGGAGTGGTCACCCGACGAGGTGGAATGGATACCGCTGGAGAACCCTGATGCCGTTTAGGTCCGTTGCCGAGGTGGCAGATGCCGTCGAGCAAGGGCGGCATCACATCCAGCATTTCATCCGCACCAGCATCAACGGCGGCTTCGGCACCAATCCGTTTTCGGATGCCAGCGTCGGCACCGGCCTGCCGTCCTACAACGCCTACCTGGGCGCGGCGCTGGAGGCTACGCAACTCATCGGCCAGCGAAACAACAGCATCTATGTCGGCCCTGCGGGCGTGTCTGAGCGGTATCTGCTCAGCATGTCGATGACGCATGCTGGCACGGCTGGCTTTCTGGCGTCGGTGTACTTCCTTGACTACCTGCTGTTCTACAGCTACATCGACTTGGACAGCACCGACCAGCAAGACTTGACCAACGATGTGACGCTGCCCCGCTATGCCGACGGCGAAGGCGTGCGGATGATGATGCTGATGCAGACGCCTGGTGCCGGCACAGCTACAAACATCACCATCAACTACACCAACCAAGCCGGCGTTGCCAAGACCCTGACGACAGCGTATCGGTCATCTGGCGCTATTGGTGTCGTTGGGCCCAACATGGTCAACAACTCCGGAGGCTCTGCAGGGCCGTTCTTCCCGCTGGCTGATGGTGACCGAGGCGTGCGGTCTGTGCAGTCCGTCCAGCTTGCGTCCGGTGTGGGCGGCTTCGCTGCGATGGTGCTGGTCAAGCCGCTGTTTACGATGTCGGCCAACGAGTTCCCATCCACGGTGGAAAAGAACTTTCTCCGCGAGCAGGCCGCGCTGCCGCGCATCCTCGACGGCGCGTTCCTCAACTACATCTTCAACTTGTCCACCAACACAAGCGCCGTGGTGCCGCTGGTTGGGCAGGCGCAATTCATCTGGACACCGTAAGGAATCAGCATGCCATTCTCATCCATGGACGATCTGGTCAACGAGATCACAAGCGGCAAGTTCAACCGCGCCGACTGGAACAAACTCACGGGCGCTGCAGCCTACACCGCAGGCCGGTGGTTTGACTTCAGTTCTCTGGCCGGCACGCCCGTGGCCAACGCCTGGGCCGGAACTGCGCGGGATTGGCGCACCTGCGACGAAACCACCGGCAACGGCACGCAGATCTTCGGCCTGCCGCACGGCGGCAACGTCTCGCCTGACACCAAGCACGTTCTGAACGTCTCGGCGCTCACTTCTGTGGCCACGGGTGTGCCAGGGCAGTTGATGCTGGTGGACTTGCAGGGCTACTGGCCCGGCATCAGCAACAACAGCGCGGTGGCTCAGACCCTTACGGGCACGCCCAGCCTGCGCTACGCCAACGGGGCCGGGTGCAGGTTGTTCTGGGTGCAAACCGCTGCAGCGGGTGGCACGGCGCAGAACATCGCGCTGAGCTACAGCAACACGGTGCCGACTTCGGGCAGGGCGTTGCCGGTGACGGTTTCCATGACGGCCTCGGCGATTGCCGGCCACATCAGCCACAGCGGCACCGCGGCCAACAACTACGGCCCATTCCTGCCCCTGGCATCGGGCGACACGGGCGTGTCCAACGTGGCGTCTGTCACCTTCAGCGCGGCCAACACCGGCACCGGGGCGCTGTGCCTTGCCCGCCCGCTGCTGACGCTGCCGCTGACCACCGTGTCCGTCGCTGCCGAGCGGGATCTGCTGAACCAACTTCCCAGCCTGCCCCGCGTCATGGACGGCGCGTGTCTCGTGTGGCTCTACTTCGCGGGTGCGGCCACGGGCGCGACGACGAACTTCTACGGCGGCGTCGAGTTCGGCTGGGGCTGATCGAGCTCATGGCACTGAAGCAGAACACCACGCTCCTGGCGCAGCTACCCCTGCGCCAGATCGGCGGCTCGCCTGGGACGTTCCGTTCCATGTGGGGGCGTGGCGACCGCATGAACCAGTCCGTAGGCCAGGGCATCCCGTCCAAGCTGGCGGGCATCCCCAGCGGCGTGCCGCATCCGGTGGCCTGGGTCATGCCCTACAAGCCTGGGCGCATGTCGTCGCGGGCGGCAGTGCTGACGATCACCGCCGCCGCGAATGGCACTCGCGGCCTTGCAGCCACGGGCGCGGCCAGCTTCAGCTTCGACGCCAGCGCGGTCGGCGGGCTGATCGTCAACGCCACCGGCAGCGCCACCTTCAGCATCACCACCAACAGCCCGTTCTTGCGGGCCACGGTGGGCGGCACTGGTGCGGCAAGTCTGTCCATCAACGCCAGCGCGGCCATCGGCGCAATCGCCAACCTGACGGGCGCGGCGTCGTTCAGCTTCAGCGCCTCGGCGCCGGCCTACGCGGTGGGCCACATGACGGGCGAGGCCACCAGCAACACCCCGCTGTCGCCGCAGAGCCTTGCGGCGGCTGTCCGGGAGAGCCTGGAATCCGGCACCCCGATTCCGGTGGACGCCCAGCGCATCAACGGCGCCGAGGTCATCGGCGACGGCACCACCGGCAACGCATGGCGGGGCCTTGGTGTTTCGCCGTAGCAGCTTTTCCGACCAGTCGTTCAAGGCCGACTCATTCGAGTTCGGCGACGACATTGGCGGCACCGCACAAGGACAGACCACAACCGGCGCGGGAACAGTCAGCGTCGCCATCACGGGCAGCGCGACCACGGCGCAAGGACAGACCGCAACGGCATCTGGCGTCCTGGCATTCAGCGGAACTGCCAACACGGCGCAGGCCCAGGCCAGCGATGCCGCTGGTGCTCAGGCGTTCAGTGGAACGGCAGATACCGCTCAAGGGCAATTTGGTGCCGGTACGGGCACCCTGGAATTCAGCGGCGCAGCCAGCACCGCACAAGCCGGCACATCCGACGTTTTTGCAGCCCAAGGCGTCCAAGGGTCTTCGACCACCGCACAGGCTCAAGCCGTTGATGGTGCCGCCACCCTGGCGTTCAGTGGCGCAGCCAGCACGGCGCAAGGGCAGGCCGCTGATGGCGCGGGCGCAGTCCTAGGGGGCATCACCGGGGTTGCCGAGACAGGCCAAGCACAGGGAATTGTTGCGCGTGGCTTTTACGACGAGTTCCTGGAGCCGATAGGCGTCGGCACAGATGCGCGGATTGCTCGACACCGGTCAGAATTAGACACCTTCGTTCCAGCCGATGTGCTGGCAATGCGCCGGCTGGACGAGGATGAGATCCTGCTCGTCATGATCGCCCGTGCTGTCACCTCTGGGGCCCTGAACCAATGGCACTGAACACCAAACTCGCTGGCTCTGGCTGTGTCCAGATCGTCAGCCGCATCACCCCTGAAGACCAAGACGCGCTGCTCAAGCGGCTGGACGACCTGGAGGCGGCAGGCACCGGGCGCAAGGAGGCCCAGGTCATCGCGGCCCAAGACGCTCTGCAGGCGATCCTCGATGAGCGCAAGGAGTTTCAGCGACTGCTGCGCGAGCAGCACCCGGATCTCTTCGCCAACGACCTCGACGCGATGTTCGACGACATCCTGGCCGAAGAGACGACCAAGGACAAGGCGACCGGCTCCAGGCCCCTGCGCACCGTGCGCCAGTCGCTGGGCAGCGCAGCCAAGAACACCGCGACCGGCCTGACCAACGCCATCGACGGCTTGGGCGAACTGTTCGGCGGCAACAGCCCTGGGCGCCTGGGGTCGGGCCCGACGTTCGACGAAGAGACCTATGCCAAGGCCAAGCCGCTGTTCCAGGCGGCGCTGTCGAACTTCAAGGACGCCGCGGCTGACATCCGCGAGGCCATGCGCTCGATCATCCGCATGGTGCTGGACAAGTTCGGCGCCCAGGCGGCCGAGAACATGAAGCCCTACGTGGTGCGCTTCGTCAAGGACGTCCAAGACGGCACGATCACGCTGGGCACCAAGGCCGCCGCCACCGAAGGCGAGCGCGTCACCCTGGCCCGCAGCTTCATGGAAGTGTTCGAGGCCGGTGAAGGGTTCAAGAACATCATGGCCGCCCGGGCCAAAGCCGCCGAGGTGCTGGGCCGCAAGATCGAGGCCGGCACCACAGACGCGAAGCTGGTGGACGAGGCCGTGGAGTTGGCCGGCGTCATGTACGCCCGCAGCGTCATCAAGGCCGGAGGCAAGGCCACCGAGATCTACGGGTTCCTGCAGCAGTTCCAAGAGAACCAGATGCCGAGCCTGAACGTGCGCGACTCGGTGAGCCTGCGCAATCAGGCCTACAGCACGCCGCTGCCGCTGGCCTACGTGGCCAGCAAGCGCGCCGGCATCACGTTCCAGAAGACCGTGCTTGAGCCCACGGCCGGCAACGGCGCGCTGCTGATGCGGGCGCTGCCGAGCAACACGATCACCAACGAGATCAACCCCGACCGCGCCGAGGCGCTGCGCGCTCAAGGATTCACGCCGACCGAGATGGACGCGGCCACGGCCGAGTTCGCGCCGAAGTCTGTTGACGTGGTCATCATGAACCCGCCGTTCGGGGCGCGTGGCGAAGAGCGATGGCAGATCGACGGCCTGGACACGCGGGAGATCGACCACGCGATCGCACTGAACGCGCTGAAGGCGATGAAGGACGACGGCTCTGCCGTGCTCATCATCGGCGGACCGCTCGCCCGCGAGAATGGTGCGCGCAAGGAGACATACCGCGGCAAGAGCAAGCGGGAGTTCTTCTACAACCTTTACAACTCCTACAATGTCGTCGATCATTTCACTGTATCCGGCGACCTGTACGCGAAGCAGGGAGCATCGTTCCCGGTCGATTTCATCGTCATCAAGGGCCGCGGCAAGTCCAATCGTGGATTTCCGGCCGCGCAGTTGCCGGAGCTTGTTGACACCTGGGAAGCACTGCAGGAGAAGCTGAATGAACCCAAGACTGAGTTGGTCCCCGATGGGCAAGGAACTGCTGGGAGCGATCAGCGGGGTCAAGGGCCAAGTGCTGGACCAGGATCTGTACCTGTCTCTCCTGGGGGACAGGGTCCAGATAATGGCGGACAACTCGGAGCCGTGGGAACTGGAGCAACTGGAGGCGCTGCTGCGGGAGGCGGGACTGGTGGATCAACCGTTCCCGGTGGATTGGAAACGGGCGGGCAAGGAGATCGTGGAATACAGCCCGGAAGTGGCACTGGTACTGCACCAGCAGGGGATACCAGGACGGATGCCGCCGACAATCGAAACCAACAGCCCGAGGGCACAACAGGCGCTGCAGGAAACCAACCTGACGGAGTGGGTGCAGGCACTGGTCAGCGGACGGATCGAGCGCGAGTAAGCGAAGCCGACACCGGCAAGCTCCAGGTCAAGTACACCAACTTCTCCGGCAACAAGTCGGTCAACACCCTCGTTGCCACCAACCACCTGACGGCCATCGAGCGCGCCTTCGAGGCGCTGCGGGCCCGGGTCGGTGACATCGACGAGTTCGTGCGCAACGAACTCAAGTACACCCCCGAAGAGTTCAAGAAGTCGTTTTCGGCCGAACAGGTCGAGGCCCTGGCGCTGGCCATCGACAACATCAAGCGCGGGGCCGGTTTCATCATCGGCGACCAGACCGGTATCGGCAAGGGCCGCGTGGTCGCGGCCATGATCCGCTTCGCCCGCCTCAACGAGAAGACGCCCGTCTTCGTCACGCAGATGCCGGATCTGTACGGCGACATGATGCGTGACCTCAAGGACATCGGAATGGAGGGCATCCGTCCGCTGATGACCAACAACAACGCCTCCGTGCCGCTCGACGCGGAAGCCCTGGCGTGGTTCGGCGAGAAGCAGGCCATCGAGACCCAGATCGCCGAGGTGCGCGACGAGATGGACGTGCGGGCGATCCAAGACCTTGGCAACAAGCTCGATGGCATGAGCGACGCCGATCGCAAGAAAGAGATCGCAGCCGAGGTCAAGCGGTCCACGAACCCCGAGATCATCTCCATGAAGGAGCAGATCATCGAACTGCGCTCGGAGATCCCCGAGCGGCGCGGCCAGTTCCTGGAGACGCCCAACATCGACCGGCACGAGAACATGCTTCAGCAGATGGTTGAGCAGAACTCGATCGGCAGCTTCGATGTGATCTTCACCACCTACAACCAGATGGCCCCGCTCGACTCGGGCAAAGCGCGCACCGACCCGGTCACTGGGCGCAGGGTGCAGAACCCGGCCAAGTTCGGCTACCGCAGGAACTTTCTGCAGCACTTCGTCAACGACAACACGATGTTGATCCTGGACGAGGCGCACAACGCAGGCGAGGCCGGCGATGGCCGGCACCCGTCACTGGGCGACGAGGTGCGCGCACTGATCGCCGCATCGGGCGGCGTCTTCTACTCGTCGGCCACCTTCGCCAAGAATCCGAAGGTAATGGACGTCTACAACAAGACAGACCTTGGCAAGGCGTTCACAAACCCCGGCGCGTTGATCGACGCGATCAACAGCGTGCCAATGCAGCAGATCACCTCTGCCTTGCTTGTAGAGGCAGGACAGTACCTGCGGCGCGAGCGGTCGTTCGACGGTATCGAGTACAAGATTGACAACGTCGAGGTCAACAAGCAGGACGCCGAGGATGTCAGCGAGGCCATGCGCTTGATCGTGGCGTTTGACCGCGCCAAGCAAGGCGCCATCAAGGCACTGAAAGACGAACTCGATGCCGAAGGCGCAGCCGTCATGGACTTGGGAGGCGGCGGCTCTCAGGCTTCGGTTGACTCTGTGAACTTCACCTCGTTGATGCACAACGTCATCAACACGTTCTTGCTGGCGCTCAAAGCCGAGCAGGCGGCCAACGCAGCGATCCAGGCGATCCGCGCCGGGGAGAAGCCGGTCATCACGGTGGCCAACACGCTGGAAGCCTTCATCGGCGAGTACGCCCGAGCCGAGGGGCTTGGTATCGGCAGCAAGATCGACGCCTCGTTCGCCGACATCTTGACGCGCTACCTGGAGAAGACCCGCTACGTGCAGATTCAGCAGGGCGGCGGCGACAAGGTCAAGCATTACCTGACCGATCAGGAGCTTGGTGAGGACGGGGTGGACGCCTACACCGAGGCCCGCGACTTCATCGACGAACTGAAGCTGTCAGTACCGCTGTCGCCAATCGACCGCATCAAGCAGTTGATCGAGGCGGCTGGGCACAGCATCGGCGAGATTACTGGCCGGCAGGCGATCGTTGACGAAAACGGCGTGCTGCGCAAGCGGCCCAAGGCCGAGATGAACACGGCCGGCAAGAAGAACACGATCGCCAAGTTCAACGGCGGCCAGCTTGACGCCCTCATCATCAACCGCTCCGGCTCGACCGGGCTGTCGATGCACGCCTCGGAGACCTTCGCCGACCAACGGCGGCGGGTGATGGTGATCGCCCAGGCCGAACTGGACATCAACAACCACATGCAGATGCTCGGCCGGATCAACCGGACGGGGCAGGTAACAAAAGCGCCACCGCGGGAGCGCATCAGAAGTCTTGCATCCCACGCAAGAGCGTTGCAGCAGCGAGAAGCAAAGAAGGCCGCGCTGCAAGCGTCTGCTGGAAAGCTGAAAAAAGGCAGGGCCGCGGCTCGGCTTTCAATGTACGAGGAGAAGGTAAAGAACAACCCGATCTCTGTGTTTGCTGATGGCGATGGGCCAGCCACTTACGGCCTGCCGCGCTACGTGCAGATGACCGCCAACGTGCCGATCGAACTGCGGCCGGCAGCGGTGCTCACGAACAAGATGGCCAGCCTGAGCGCCAACACCACAGCCGGCCGGAAGTCTGCTGTCGAGGACAAGAGCGCGCCCGACTTCATGAACAAGTACGGCGATCGCGTGGCCGCCGAACTGGTGGGAACTGACTCGGCTCTCAACGAGCGCCTGGGTTACCCGGTAGGGGTGGACGATGACGGCACGGTAAGCGTTGTGGGCGCCATGGCCCGCGTCACCGGCCGCATCGGCCTGCTGCCGCTGAAGGAGCAGAGCGAACTCTACGACCAACTCAACGCGGCCTATGTCGAACTGCTGGCTCAGTTGGACGCCCTGGGTCAGAACGAACTGGAGGCCAAGACCTATCCGCTGGATGCGCAGACGCTGTCCACTCGTCAGGTCATCCCTGCCACGCCGGGGGTAAAGAGCCCGTTCACCGCGGCCGTCAATGCCGAACTCGTGGACGTGAAGAAGCTCGGCAAGCCCTGGCCTCGGTCTAGGGTTGAGGACATGGTGCGCGCCGTGTTGAGCGGCCAGGATCCGCGAGCCATTCGCCGCAAGAGAATCGACAATTTGACCAGGGAGATCGAGGCCGAGAAGGCGGCCAACCTGGAGAGCGCCGGCACGGACGCCGACAAGGTGGCCATGGCCGAGCGCGACAACGCGGCCCTGGATCGGGCGCTGACTCGGTTCACGACCATGCTGCCAGCCATTGGCACGCCTGTGAAACTGGAGACTGACAGCGGCAACCTCTACGGCATCGTCACCAACGTCGAGCGCAAGGGCAAGACCAAGTCGGCCGGCTCACTGAGCGCCTGGAAGATCAGGATCGCGGTGGTCGATGGCGCCCGCAGCATGACGTTCTCCATGACGCAGTTGGCCGCCACACCCGAAGAGCGTGCGCTGCGCCAGGACGGCGTCCAGATCAGCCCCGCCACCACCATGCCGGTCATCTCAAAGGACGGCAAGGGTGTCGATCAGGTGCCGATCCTGGAAGGCTTCGATCGCGGGCAGACGGACGCCCGCGAAAAGCGGTGGATGATTTCCGGCAACGTCCTGCGCGGGCACGTCCAGTTCAAGGGCCGCATCCTCAACTACACCGACAAGAGCGGCAACATCCTGCAAGGGATCATGATGCCGGCCGGGTACGACCTGGAAGCGGCACTGCGCCGGATCCGGTCGTCTCTGACAGACCCGAAGAAGATCGCCGAACTGCTCGACGCGGGCGGCGTCGTGGTGGACAAGGAGACGGGCGGCGACCGGGTCAAGCTCAAGCGCAGCGGCGGGGCCTACGTCATCGAGGTCAGCCGCTCCGGTGTGGGCAAGAAGATCTCCAAGGATCTCGGCCCGTACTTCTCATCGGTCAGCAACAAGATGCGCGCCGAGTTGTGGAAGAGCGACCAGACCGACGCCTTCCTTGAGGCTGTGGGCGGCATCATGAGCACGTTCAACGTGCCCCTGGTGGCCGATGAGGCGTCGGAGTCGATCCTGCGGGGGATGCAGGAGAGGCAGAGGCCGCCGAATCCGATGGACTTTGCGCGGCAGCCACCCATCCTCGATGTCACCGGCATCAAGGAGATGAAGGGGCGCCACCTTCAAGTCCAGGCCGCGGCTCGCCTGCTGGAACAGGGCAAGATCACCCGCAGCCAGTACGACGCCTACGTTGACTTCTACAAGCCCATCGAGTTGATCGAGCCTGACAAGCTGCTCGCGCCCACGTCGGACGAGAAGATGCAGCAGACGGTGGACGCGGGCAAGCGTGACAAGGTCAACGTGCCGGTGGCCGATGGCACCAAGGTCGGTCTTCGCATGGATCTGCCGGCTCGTGATCGCGGCGGCTCTGTGGTCTCGATCCACGAAGGCAACGCCGGCAGGGCTTCGGCCGGCAGGATCATCAGCTTCCGCAGCACCGGATGGCTGAAGAACGTCACGTTCGAGACGCGCAGTCAGACCAAGGGCCTGAAGATCGCCACAGGCGCGGCCAAGGAGCCGCTGCAGACGGTCGAGGGCACATGGTTCAACCTGTCGCCCGAGGATGCGTTCGCCAGGGCCAAGGCGCTGATGAGCGACCCAGCCTGGAAGCAGATCGGGTTTGACCCAACACGGCACGGCTACTTCTACGACAGGGCCACAAGGCAGCCTGTTGTGGCCGCTGACGAGGTCTACCAGATCGGTCAGTTCCTCATCGCCAAGAACGCCCAGTTCGCGCCTCGGGAGTCGTTCCTGTACGCGCCGCCGCCAGACATCCAATCCCCCTCCCTGGCCTTCAGCGAAACGCTGGAGTCGGTGCGGGCCGACGCGCTGCCCACGCTCACGAGCCTGGAGAAGAAGCGTGACGCGGGCAAGATCACCGAGTCCGAGTACCGCCTGGGCGTGCAGCAGTTGATCGGCCGGATGCAGCGGCGCAACGAAGAGCGCACCTACCGCAGGGTGGTCAGCGGGCGCAAGCGCGGCACCGACTGGATCATCGCCAAGATGCGCACCGGGGTCTCGCAGGGCACCGTGACGAAGGAGGCCGCGGACTTCGCACAGTGGCTGCTCGATCAGAACCCGCACATGGGCGATGGCCTGGGGATCAGCATCAAGAGCGCCGAGAAGGACCGCACGGCAGCCGGCCAGTACGACTACGTCAGCAAAGTATTCACGCTGGTCACGGGCAGGATGAGCGACACCACAGCCGTTCACGAGGTCTTGCACCACGCCGAGCGGATGATGCCGATCGAGGTGCAGGACGGCGTGCTCAAGGAGTGGATCCGCGCTTGGGATGCAGCCTACAAGAACGGCACCCCAGAGATGCGCAAAGCCCTGAATGACATGCTGCACTCCGGGCTGTTCGGCGACAAGGCGGCGGGCGATCGTCTGCGTGATGCCTATTCCCGCGGGGTGTGGAACTACGACGACCACTACCAGTTGTTCAGCCCTTCAGAGTTCTGGGCGGTCAACGCCACGCGCATCCTGTCGGGGCGGTATGCGGCCAAGGGCTCGTGGGTTAAGCGTGCGATCCAGTGGATGAGGGAGTTCATCCAACGGATCAAGGCTGTCTTCGGCCTGCGCTCCGACGCGCCGATCATCGAGGGCCTGAACGCCGTCATGGAGGGCAACGGCACGTTCCTGTCGCGGCAGATGTTGTCGGAGCAGGCGGTGCTGGAGGTTGCCGAGCGCACGCGCCGCGCCCCGCAACCCGCAGCGCCCACATTCAACGACATCCCGCGCAACATCACCAACGGCCTGCTGCAACACTTTGGCCGCAACGACAAGCCCAAGTTCAAGACCTTCGGCCTGTACCACAAGACGCTCTCGACCCAGTTCAACAAGGCGCTGAAGGACCGGGAGTTCGGCAAGGTGTTCGCCTACGCCAACGCGATGCAGAACCAAGTGTCTCTGTCATCCCTGCGGCCGGCCGAGATGGCCCCAAACCTGCTGCCGCGAGTGGACGACATCGTCTCTGCAGCGCGCACCCTGGCCAAGGGCCGGGTCGATGATGCCGACATGCAGGGCGCGGCCAATGCGCTGTTCGCCGGAACCCTGGACGGGAACTCGGTGCTGGAGGGCAAGACGTGGTCCGACGATGAGTTGCGCACCCGGTTCGACCTGAGCGACCGGGGCATCCGCTTCTACAACGAGGCGCGTGCAGCGATCGACGTCAGCCTGGACGAGATGGCGTCTGCAGAAGCGTACTCGCTGGCGCAGGGCTTCGTGTCCAAGGACGTGCGCCGGCAGATCATCGACGATCCGCAGAGCGCGCAGAGCATCATTGCGGCCCAACTGAACCGGTTGCTCAAGACCCTGGAGACGTCCATCGCCAGGGCCGAAGAACTCGGCGCCCTGGATCGCAAGGCCGACCTTGAAGCATCGCGTGACAGCTACCTGCAGACGCAGCGCCGGATCGAGACGGTGTTCAACCTGAGCCGTGCGCTCAAGAACGCCGGCTACGCTCCGCTGATGCGCTTCGGGCAGTACACGGTCCAGGTCGAGATCATCGACCCGGATTCGGGCAAGGTTGTGCGCGACGACGACGGCAGCCCCGCAACGCTGTCGTTCGAGCGTTTCGAGACTGAGGCTGAGGCCCAGGAGGCCTACGCCCGGGCCATGCTGATGTACGAAGGCCAGCCCGAGGTACGCATCCGCAAGGGCACCGAAAGCGAACTCAAGCACGAGATGTACGCCGGCATCTCGCCGGAGACGCTGGCGCTGTTTGCCGAGGCTGTTGGGGCCAAGGAGGTGATGCGGACTTACTACCAGCAGGCGGTGTCGGAGCGGTCTGCGCTCAAGCGCCGGCTGCAGCGCAAGGGCGTGCCCGGGTACTCCAAGGACATGCCGCGGGTGCTGTCCAACTTCATCACCAGCAACGGCCGGTACGCGGCGCAGCGGTACTACCTGCGCGACCTGACCAACGCAGTGAAGTACATCCCGGCCGAGAAGGGTGACGTCAAGGACGAGGCGATCAAGCTGCAGCAGTTCGTCATGAACCCCAACGACCCGGCCGCCCCGGTGTCGGCTGTGATGTTCGCTTGGTTCCTGGGCGGCTCGGTGGCGGCCATGGTCGTCAACCTGTCGCAGCCGTTCATGGTCACGGCTCCGTACCTGACCAAGTTCGGTAGCACTGCTCAGGTCACCGAGTTCATGGGCAAGGCGATGCCCTACGCCATGGGGCGCAAGGAGATCAAGGACGACGGCCTGAAGCGGGCGCTCAAGCGCGCCAGCCAGGAGGGCATCGTTGACGCCCAGGAGATCTTCCACCTCTACAGCCTGGGCGCGCAGAGCATCGCAGCCAAACTGGTGTCGGCGCTCGGTCGGATCCCTGGCAGCAGAGACAGGATCAAGGCCGGCAGTGAGAGCGCCAGGGCGCGGATCAACGCCTTCCTGACGCTGTGGGGTTCGATGTTCTCCATGGCCGAGCGGTTCAACCGCAAGATCACGTTCATCGCCGCCTACAACCTCGCCGAGGCCAACGGAGACGTCAGCCCCTACGCTTTCGCGGTGCGAGCGGTCAACGAGACCCAGGGCATCTACAACAAGGTCAACCGCCCGAACTGGGCCCGTGGCTCCATCGGCCGGGTGCTGCTGACGTTCAAGCAGTACCCGATCATGATCGTGGAGTTGGTCAACCGCATGTGGCGTTACGGCGGGCCGGAGGGCAAGCGGGCGGCGCTCATCATGCTGGCCGTGTTGGTTCTCATGTCGGGGCAGGAAGGTCTGCCGTTCGCGCAAGACCTGGACGACATCATCGACACGATCGGGCAGCAGATCTTCGGCCGCGACACCAACATGAAGCGGATCAAGCGCGAGGTGGCCTACGACATCCTGGGCAAGTCTCTGGGCGACTTGTTCCTGTACGGGATCTCATCCCACTTCTCGCTGGACTTCTCTGGCCGCTTCAGCCTGGGCAACCTCATCCCCGGCACGGCCATGTTCAAGAAGTCGAGCGCCGAGTCCACTGGGCGCGAGATCGCGGAAGCGGCTGGCCCCGCTGGCGGCCTCATCACCCAGGCCATGGACGCCTTCGAGGCTTGGAGTGCGGAGAACTACGGCAAGGCCGTGGAGAACCTGTCGCCCAAGGCGGTCAAGGATCTCATCGCGTCGGCGCAGATGGCCAAGACCGGCTACGCGGTGGACCGGGCAGGGCGCCGGGTGGTGGACACCACGCTGGGCGACGCGGCCATCAAGGCGGTCGGATTCAACCCGACGGTGGTGGCCGAGGTCACTCGCAAGACCATGCCCGTGCAGCAGGACATCGCCCTGCAGCGCAACGTCGAAGCCTCGATCGTCGATCAGTGGGTGCGAGGCATCGTTCAAGGCGACGAGGCCATGATCCAGGCCGCCATCAAGCGGCGCGACGACTGGAACACCAAGAACCCGAACACGCCGATCGTGATCGGCCCGCAGCAGATCAGGAGCAGGGTCAAGAATCGCAACCTGGACAAGGAGACCCGAATCATCAAGGGCGCACCGAGGGAGATGCGCGGCCGGGTGGCATCAGATGTCGCGGGGGAGTAGGTGGTGCAGGGCGTCGTGAAGTGAGTCGTTGTGTCGCCGAATGGCGACGTAATGCGTCAGCAAGTGCGCCTGTACGGCACGCATTGTGTTCAGTTCCTCGATGGCCGCTTCAACCTCGGGGTGAGTTGTCTCGTTCAGAACTTTCTCAAGCGCCTGTCCCATGACTCTTCCTTTGATTCCAGTCCGTCCAGGATCACGAAGCGTGCCAGAAACGTGGGTCACAGGAGGGCGGGGCACGCTGTCGATTCAAGGGCTTGCGACGTCCTATCGGTGTCCACCGTGACCCACTGGACAAACCGCAAGATCCTGAAACGATGGGCCGTTCTGTCCAGCAGAGTGTCAGGCTACGAACCAGGGGGTCGTGGGTTCAAATCCTGCCGGGCGCGCCACTATTCAAGGACTTGCGGGCCTCCACAAGGGGCCCGTGGGTCACAGGCCTGGGAATGGGTCACACGCGCTCTGCTTTGCGCCTGTAGACCCGCTGCGTGGTGCTCTGGTCGGCGTGCTGCAGCAGCGCCCTGGCGCGCTCCAGGCTCTCCGCGTCAGACCCAACCTTGGCCCGCAGGTCGTGCTCGGTGAATCGCTCGCGCACGGAGGTCTCGCGCAGCACACGGTCCATGAACCGCTGCCACATCGAATCCCAGCCGTGGCTCTGCCCCGTCTTCTCGTCGATGTAGCCCTCGCCGCGGCCGTTGCAGAACAAGAACGGTGACAGGCACGGGCGAGCCTTGACGGCCTGCTCCACGGCATCTCTGCGCTCGGGCACCATCTCGTAGGTGTAGATGGTGGCCTTGCCGGTGGTGGCCTGGGTCTTGTGGCGCGTGACGTGGATGCCATCGTCGCGCAGATGCTCCCCGGCGCGCAGCCGCAGCAGGTCAGACCTGGCCATCCCCGTCAGCAGCTTCAGCCGGATGTAGGCCTGGATCATGAGGACCGAGCCCTTCTTGCGGCGCGAGTCCAGCGACAGGCACTCCAGCACCTCCCAGTCTTCGACGTAGCGCGTGCGCGGGCGCAGGGCCAGATCGCCGTCCAGGCGCACTTGATCGCGGAACGGGTGGCGGTCGATCTCGCCCCACTGCACGGCCTTGGTGAAGGCGTGCGACAGCACCTCGATCTCCCGGTGAGCGGCGGTGAGCGCCGGCACCTCGACCTCGACGCCGTCGCGCATGACCTTCTTCTTGCGGCGCGAGACGTAGCCGTAGACGTGGGCCGGCTTGACTGCGGCCAGGGGCATCTTGCCGAACACGGCTCGCAGCAGCCGGATGTAGCGCAACTCGTTGGCCTGGGTCTTGGGCGGCTTGGCCGGTGTCACCTCCAGGCTGTAGCGGTCCAGGAGGTCGTCAACGGTGCGCAGGCTCTCCACGGCCCCTATGCGGGCCGCGTAGGCCGCGTGGGCCTCGTGTAGGGCCTTGCCCAGCCAAAAGCGTTTCTTGCCGTCCCAGGCCCCTTCCAGGCCCGGGGGCACCCGGTAGTAGTAGGCGCCGTTGTGCCACTGCCAGCGGGCCGGCAGGCCCTTGTTCTCCGGCCGGCGTTGCCTACGTGAGCGCAGACCAGTCTGGCTCATGCGTCGTCCCCTGTCGTTGTGGTGTCACGCCCAGGACATTCTGAACGTGCTCGCGCAGAACGGCAATGCTGCCGTCAGGACGGACGCGGTGCTCGATGCCCATCCACTTGAGGGCGCGAAGCTGGGCCGGCCTGCGCTGCCGGCCGGTGAGTTGCTGGATCTCCTGCTCTGTCAGGATCAGCATCAGAAGGGGATCTCGTCCCACTCCCACGCTGGGCATCCAACCTTCTCAACCTCGGGCGGCGGGCGCTCGCCGTTGGCCAGCTTGCAGCCGGAGTCGTACCAGTTGATGCAGTCGGCGCAAGACTTCTTGCGCAGGATCTCGCGCCAGTAGTGGGCCTCGCGCTCGGCGCACTGGATCTTGACCTGGATCTCGATGGGCTTCATGTCTTGGCTCCAGTCAATCGGTGCATCCCAGGCACTCGATGCCGTCGTCGGGTATGCCGGTGTCGTATCCGAAGGCATCGGTCTGCGTCTGCGCGAAGTTCAGCATCTGCGCGTAACTCGGACGGTCGCTTCTGAACGTGCCGCCGTTTGTGATCTTGGGGTTGGTGATGCTGTGCTCTTGCTTGGCCCACCACGCAGCCCGCTCTGGTTTCTCGGCGATCAGGCTCATGACGATGGCGCTGTGCTTGAGAAAACACAGATCGCAGTTGCCGTGCATCGTTGTGCCGTTCACGTTGGGCAGCGCCAGATCAAAGGATGCCTGCTGCCAATAGCGGCCCACCTCGCTGCGGCCAATCCCAAGGTCAGCAAGTGGGGCGCGGCGCTCAATGCCGCGAGTGCCGCCACTCGGGTCGGCGCGCAGCTTGGCCACTCGCACCGGCTCGTCGGCGCGGATACCTACCAGCACATCAAATTCCTCATGCCCCAAGCTGCGCATGTAATCAGCGATCCGCAGGATCTTCAGTTCCACGGTGCAGAACCGCGCCACTGGGTTTGGCAAGTAGTTGCGCGCCCGGATCAACGCCTCGAATGGTTCGCCGTCACGACTGGCTGTCTCGAAGGTCACTTGCCGCCATCCCGCCCCATCGGGCAGGTACTCCACCCAGACAATCGGGATCATCCAGTTCGCGCTGCAGTCGCGCACAAAGCGCAACGTGGCCTCGTTCTCTTTGCCGGTGTTCGCAAACACCACATGGCAGTCAGGCGGCAGCGCACCGCCGTGAGCGTCGAGCAACATGCGCAGCATGTAGGCACTGGTGCGCCCACCGCTGAAGCTGATGCAGGTCGGGCCGTCGATCTTGAACGGATCGGTTGCTGTCCTCATGCGTACTCCTGCGCGAACTCAACCCAGGTCTTGCGACGGATGGCCTTGGCAAGGCCGTAGCGCAGCGGACCCAACTGCATCCCTGTCACGCGCCAATACTTGCCCTCCATCTTGACCGAGATGGTCTTGGGTGTCGGGATCTTCTCTTCTGCGATGGCCATGGCTTCGTCAACCGTCTGCGGGCACATCATCCCGCGGTCCCAGAACCAGCGGACGGCGTGCTTCTTCACGAAGGGGCGATCGTCCTCGATCGGCACCCACTCAGAGAACGTCGAGACCCCGCAGTAGTAGGTGACCTTCAGGCTCGGCGTCTTGCCAGCCTTCTCGTGCTTCTCGTACTCGACGCGGTCCACCTCGTACTCGCGTGGCTTCTCCAGCGCGGCCACGATCACGGCGTCGGCCGCCTCGGTGCCGTGCGCAGCGGCTCGCTCCCAGACATGGCCGCAGCCAGGGCACTCCATGATCGAGGTGTAGACAAGCTCGTGGCAGTCTGGGCACTCCTTGACTGGGGCCACGCTTACGCCCTCGCCCTTGCCGCCCTTGCGCTTGACCTTGATCTGGTCGATGGGGCCGTGGCGCTGCACGTTGCCGGCGAAGTCCAACACCAGGGTGTTCTCCTTCACCCCGTCCTTGCGCAGCCCACGGCCCATGATCTGCACGTACAGGCCCGTGCTCTTGGTCGGGCGCAGCATCACGATGCAGTCGATGCTCGGGTAGTCGAACCCGGTGGTGAGCAGCATCGCGTTGAACAGGAAGCGAATCTTCCCGCTCTTGAAGGCATTGATCTTCGCGTCACGCTCGCCGGCAGCCATCTCCCCACTGACGTAGTCTGCAGTCCAGCCCCTGTCACGGGCAGCCTGGGCGCAGTGCTTGGCATGGTCGATGCCGGCGCAGAACCCGAGAACGTGCTGGCGGTCGTGGGCCAGACGGGCGATCTCGTCCATGGCCCCTTCAATGAGGTAGCCCTTGTCCATCGCGGCCTGGAGTTCGCTGGCCACGAACTCGCCGCCGCGGACATGGACACCGGACAGGTCGGCCTCGGTCGCGCCGCGCTTGGCCACCAGCGGGCAGAGATAGCCGTCCTTGATGAGGTCGGCCACGTTGGCCTCGTAGGCGATGTCGGTGAAGATCCGATCCTTGCCCTCGATCAGGATGCCGCTGTCCATGCGGTAGGGCGTGGCCGTCAGGCCGATCACCTTGAGCGCCGGGTTGTGTGCGCGCAGGCCGTCCAGAAAGCGGCCGTACATGGTGTCGGCGTTGCGCGGGATCAGATGCGCCTCGTCCACCAGGACGAGGTCGATCGGTGAGAACTTGGCCGGGAGGCGGTGGACCGACTGGATACCGGCCACCGTGATCTGGTGCTTGGTCTTCTGCCCCAGGCCGGCAGACCAGATGCCGATGGGGGTCTGGGGCCAGTACCGGATGATGGCCTTCGCGTCCTGCTCGATCAGTTCCTTTATATGCGTCAGAACAATCATCCGCGTGCCAGGGTACTGCTCTATTGCTTGCTTGATGAATGCCGCAAGAGTCAGAGACTTGCCTGCACCTGTGGGCAGCACTATCAACGGATTTCCGCTGTTGCTCTCGAAGTATTTGTATAGAGCTTGGATGGCCTCAACCTGATATGAGCGAAGAGACAAAGTCATGCCAAGTACCTCATTGCTTTTTGCATCAGTGAAACATCTTCTGAAAACAGGCCGATGGCCTGATTGCACTTGCTGCACAACAGGCCGCGGACTCGACCAGTTGAGTGGCAGTGATCCACGTGTAGAGAGAAGTGAGACTCGGGAGTGTGGCCGCAAATCGCGCACGACGCAGACTGCCGTTCAACCATTGCCATGTAGGCGTCGCGTGTCAAACCATATTGCTTCTTGATTCGTGAGAACCTGGAACTGATCTTGTGTCTGCGTCGGGCTTCTCCGTCGCATTGAATGCAGTTGTTGGTGGAGACCCAACGCTTGTAATGGCCGCTTTTGCAAGGATCTGGGCTTTCATAAGTTGTGAGCCCAGCCTTATGAGCCAGCATTCGAGTGTGATGCTTGACGGCCCTCACACCGGCACGCGACTCGTCTACGCCGAGACGCTTGACGTTCTTGACTCGATTGCACGCAACACAGCCACCGGCTTTTGTGTATCTAGGAGAGTTGTGTCCTTGCGCACAAGGTCTGCCGGTGTAGTAAAACCGAAAGCCGCACGCCGCCGCTTCCGATCCACTCTTCGGCAGTTCATCCAGATTGAGTCCGTACCCGTGGTGGCTGACGTCCTTCAGGGTCACGCCTCCTCCTTCACAAACACCCCGTCCTCGCGCAGCGTACCGCGCCGATCCTTGATCTGCGCGTAGGCGTGCTGCATGGCATCCACAAGGTCGATGCCCGCGAGGTCGGCGCCGATCACGAGCGTGACCATGATGTCGCCGTAGGCGTCAATGATCTCGTTCCGGTCGCCGCGGTGCAGGGCCGACCAAAGCTCGCCCAATTCCTCATGGGTCTTGATGGCCTGGGCCATCGCGGTCGAGCGCGGGATGATCTTGCGGGCCTCGGCCCAGCGGATAACTTCGATCTCGACGTCACGGTAACTGCTACGGGTGCTCATCCAACTATCCTTCCTTGAAACTGCTGACGGTATTGCTCGATGCCGGGGTCGGCAATGGCTCGATGGTCTTTGGCCGCGCTGATTTCCTGCGTGGCGTAGACCGGGACATCATTGGCCGGAGCGCAGAAGCGATCGGCCACGATGAACTGTGCGCCCGTGTCCTTGCGCTGGAAGCGGATCCAGCCGTCGGCCGCGTCGATGGGCTCGGCGTAGGTCAGCAGGAACGGCAGTGGCAGATGGCCCGGGCATCCCTTGCGCTGGATCTCGACCGGGATGTCAACCTTCTCCTGGCCCTTCGCGCACGTCCAGCGGCCATCGCCCTCGCGCTCCGGCGTGGAGTGGACACAGGTTCTGCAGGACACGGCAGGGACTTGGCCGCCGTGGCAAACGGCGTTGTGCGCGCACCAGTTGCACAGGTAGAACTTGGGGTCGTCGGAGATCTTGGCAGGCGGGGTCTGGCCGAAGATGATTGACTCGGCCTTGGCCTGGATCTGCTCGAACCGCACAGGGTCGAACTCGATGCGCTCGCTGTAGAGGTCGTCGTCGTCCTTGTTGACCGCGAGATACAGGGCGCGATCCATTCCACTCTTGCCCATGTACCACTGCATCTGGTCGTAGTGGACGGGCTTGGCGGCCTTGACGCCCTTCTTCTTGAGGTCGGCGAAGCTCTTGGATGAGTGCGTCTTGAACTCCAGGACGTGCCACTTGGCGCCGCCACCAGGAACACTCTTCGCGCAGCCGTCCATGTGGCCACGCATGTGCCCGCCGTGGTCGGAGAACCCGAACTGCTTGCCCGTTGCCGGGTCCGCATCGTGAACCACGACGCCGATCGAGCGCAGGTCGGCCACGAATCGCGGCTCGGCCAAGTGCCCCGTCTGAAACAGGCGCAGAGTTCTGCCCTCGAACTTCTCGCGGCCGGCCCAGCGGAAGCCGTACCACAAGGCCCTGGAGCACTCGTTGCCGATCACCGAGGCGCCCAGGTAGGTGCGGGCCTGCTCGGCGTTGCCGGTCTTCTCGTACTGCTCAAAGATCGCTGCAGCGATCGCGTCAACGTGCTTGGTGAGATCAGCCATCAGTCGTTCGTCTGGGTGGGGTTGAATACGTGGCGCAGGAACTCTTCTGCGGGCATGGCCCGGGCTTCCTGCTGCTGCTTGTTCATCGTGTCCCAGGCGTCGAGCGAATACTCGGCCATCGTCTGAAACAGCACGGCCAGCGAGCGCGCCAGCGTGGCCTTGTCGGCGATCAGGGCCATGGTCTCGGCCAGGGCGATCGAACAACTCCTGGTAAAGGAAGCGAACTCCTCCGGGGAGAAGTTGTTGCCCATGTGGATCATCATCTCGCGCATCTGCTTGTCGTAGTCCATCGCTCTCTCCTATGCGGCAGCAGCCCTCGGGCCGCTCTCGGATAGGGCCGGTCTTTCCCGGCTGTCACCCCTTTGCACACGCTGGGGTTGGGCGCGATCACGCGGCAGGAGTAACCGCGGTGCTCAAGAGGCCAGCCGGTTGCGAAGCTCGTAGCCCATCAGCGGCCAGACCTTGTTGACGGCATTGGCGCGTGCCACCTTGCGCCCGACCTCCGCGTCGAAGTTCTCCGGGCTGGCGCAGGCGCTTTCACCCGTGACGGTGAAGCCGTTGCGCAGCACCAGGACGCAGAAGGTCAGGAGGTGCAGCGGCTCGGGCACACCGACCGGCAGGTCCGTGCCCACACGGGCAATAGACACCCCCTGAGCGGCCGTGAAGTAGTGCTCCGAGGCGATGTTCGCCTCAATGTCAGCCGGCGTGATGCGCGGCGCGGTCAGGCCCTTGGCCTGGATCTCGGCCTCGATGGTGGCGTCGGTGCTCATGCGGGATCACCCCCCTCGCTGTCGGCCTGAGCCGGCGGCTGGGCCGCCTCGGCCTGGGCCTTCTGCTGGTGCTCCTGGATCTGCTGCAGCGAGATCCGACGGATTCCAACGACCAACTCGTTGACCTCGTCGTGCGGCAGCTTGCCCAGAGCGTTGAGGATGACGTTGACGGCCCCCACGGGCATCGTCAGGGTGATGGGGATCTGGGTAACGTCCATGTGCGGTGCTCCTATCGCATCCAGGGGGCCACGGCCGGGGCCGCAGCGGGGGCGGGGGCGGGGGCCTGGGCACCCAGCGCAGACGCGGGGGCGCCAGACGCGACGGCCACGCCCTCGTACTTCTTGATGACGTTGCTCTCGCGCTTCTTGTCATCGACCTCGACGCCCACGGTGATGAGCATCGGACGGTTGTGCAGTTCGGCGCTGTCCTTGGGCTTCATGACACCCACGGCACGGCAGATCGCACCCAGTTCGCGCTGGGCGATGTCCACCGCGGTCTGGTTCTGGTTCTGCAGGTTCAACCGCGCCCACAGCTTGCGACCCTTGCAGGGGCCGTCCAGCACCTCGAAGGTGAACTGCAAGTAGGAGCCGGTGCCCGACTTGGTGGGCTTCATCTCGGAGGCCGTGGCGATGACCACGTACTGGCCCTCGGGCAGCGCGGAGAACTCCTGCTGCTCGGGAACTTGTGAGGCATCAAAGCCGTTTAGGTTTGCCATCGTTCAATCCTTTCTTCGTGGCAGTTGAGAAAAACTCGATCAGTCGATCGAAGGGGTGGCGCGCAGGATGCGACCACCACCCTCCAGGTAGTTGGCGACGTCCCTGGTGTTGGCTGCGGTGACCTCGTACTGGCCGTCAACGACCAGCTTGATGGCCTGCGAGGGGTGACCAGCCTCGACGAGTTTCACTTCGTCGGTAGTGACGTTCTTCACGGTGTAGATGCGGGTGTTCAAGTGATGCCTTTCAAGGAGTTATTGCGCCGAGGACGAGATCGCGTTTGCAAACGCGGCCCAATCCAGCGGCATCGACGGTGGGAGGTTGTAGCGATTCTTGGCCAGATAGGCTGGCGTCTCCTGCGTATACAGCAGACGCTCACCCGTCGTGATGCCTCGACTCACCGACTTGTTGAAGCCAACGTCTTCCTTCTTGATAAGGGTGCGATAGTTGGCGAACAACACTGCATCGGCCCACTCTTGCACAAGCGCGCTGGCGCGCCCCTGCAGCTTGGGCTGATATCTGTCATACGGCTCCACTTCAGGAGAGTCGAACCGCTTGATTTCACAGTGGCCGATCAGAATCACCACCATGTTCTTTTCGTTGCGCAGAGCATTGAACCCTTCCAGCAGCTCACGCCACTTGTCGGCCAGGATCAGTGACCCCTTACCGTAGCTGAGTTCCTTGGCGTCGTACTTGGTCTCGATCTCGCGCTGCAGTATGTTTTCCATCCAGTCAGCGGAGTCGAGTACCACGGTCTTGTAGTCGTGCTGCTCGGTGTAGAGCGTGCGCAGCGCGTTTATGACGTCGGCGCTCGACTTGGCCAGCGGGAAGCTGGATGTGTCGATCGCGCCCAGGCCGTCCTCGGTGCAGATGAAGATCGGGTTGGGCGCCTGAGCGGCAAACGTGCTCTTGCCAATGCCATGCGTGGCATACAAGAACATGCGAGGGGCATGGATAGTCTTGCCTTTGCGAATGCTGTTTAAGTCGAAAGCCATTGTGTGGTTCCTTGTGTTGCTGTGCCGCGTGCGCGGCGGTTGTTTGCTTGCTCTTTAAGGGTGGCCCATCTGCAGTTTTCGGGCGAATAGTCGCCGTCGTTGTTGATGCGCTCGATCGTGTGCCCAGGCGGCCTCGGGCCCATGTCGGATTGGAATTTGTCGAATGAATCCCAGAGTGCGCACACCTTGATGCCGCGTCCTCCATATAAGGCGTAGTCCGCACTGCGGGGGTTGTTGCACCGCTGGCGCATCGTTTTCCAGACGGCGTACACAGCAGTGCCGGCGCGTCCATGCTTAACCCCTGGACCGATGCTCTTGCGGCCGTTTTCCACTGCGCGCTCAGAACGCAAGCAGCCGCAAGACTTGACCTTACCGGCTCTTGCCAGAGAGCCGGCCAAGACCGTGGTCTTGCCGCAAGCGCAGGAGAACTCCCACACGCGCTTGCCGAAGGTGTCAGAGCCGACGCATCGAACTGCAGTAAGCCGCCCGAATTTGTGGCCAGTGATGTCAATCGGCACCACGTTTCAGTCCTTCGCTACGATGATGGTTGAGGGTTCGGGGTTGAGTTCAGGCACGGTGTCCTCGACCTTGGTGAAGGTCTTGGCCGTGCCCAGGACAGCCTGCAGGAGTTGGTAGATCATCCCGTGAGCCTGTGACTTGGGATCGAGTTCGGCGCCGAAGTCGGCGCCGACCGTCACCTGTCCAGTCAAGGGGTCGTCTTCAATGGTGATGGTGCCTCGGGCCATTACGCGCCACCCCCAACAGGCTTCACTTCCACCGCCGTCTTGGCCGGCTTGATCTCGATGGGCAGGAGGGCGTAGAGGGCGGGGTCGTTGTCCCGCAGCCACTTGACTCCCTTCTCGTCGAGTTCCGGCTTCATCTTGACCGGGTGCAGGTTGGCCGGGATCGAACCCTTGACCTGATCCCACTTGTCCCAGTCCATCTTCCGGATCACCTTGCCGGTGACGGCCACCTTGAAAGCGCCGGCCTCGTGGGTCTGGGCGCCTTCGTCGCGTTTGCCGGTGAGGCCAACGATCATGTCCTCGATGGCCACGCGCAGGGCCGCGGCCTTGCGCTCAGATTCCTTGGCCGCGAGCCAGTCTTGGCAGAGTGCTTCAAGGGTGTTCATGTGCGGGCTCCTTGGCCTTGCTGGGGGGAATCCACCCGTACTTGGCCCAGGTGCGGGCGACGTCCGTGGCCGCCGCGGGCACGTAGTTGAATCGGCTGTCTGTCAGCCGATATGGCGGCATTGCTGTTTTGGGTTTTCGCTTCATCGGGTACTTCGGTAGTGAGGGGGACTCGACTGTATTCTTGGGTCGAGAAAAACTCAACCCCCCACCCGTAGAGTTGCGCATCCGCAACATCAGATCAAAGAGCGCCTGACGGTGACCTCGGTGACGCGCCCGATGATGCGCACACCCTCCTGCAGGCGCACGGTGGGCCAGCGCGCATCGTCGGCCACGAGCAACTGATTCCCGCCGTCGGTGACCAGTCGGCGCATGACGGGTTCCCCGGCCCTGGAGACGGCCGCGAACACGATGGAGTTCGGCGGTGTAGGGTGCGACTTGGACACCACAGCGTAGGCCCCCGACGGGCACGCGCTGGTGAGCGCATCGCTGGCCACAAGCACGCCGGCCGCTGTGTGGGGCGGATAGGCGATCGCCGTCTGCAGCAGTTCGGTAACCGCCTCCCAGCGCCACTTCAAGAGGGAAGAGGCCGGCACCACGGGCACAGTCCACAGCGGCGGGCCGGTGCGCTTGACCTTGGAGGGTGGCATTACATCCACGCCCAGCAGCCAGTCGGTGGACACGCCGAACCACTCGGACAAGCGCGCCAGTTCCCCGGGCCGCGGCTCGGTCTTGCACTTCTCCCACAAGTTGATTGCCGAGGGCGACAAACCCATCCGCTTGGCGACGTCACGCTGCGTGGGCGTGGGGTACAGCGCGAGCCGTGCCGCTCTGATGCGTTGACCTACGTAAGACATAGATGCCTCCAGGCATAGGTACAAACCCTAGACCATAGGGTATCGAGATTGACTCGATCTTGTAAAGTCCTATGATCCAGTCTAGAGTTGAGTTTTCCTCAAGCATTGAGTATGAGCAAAGACAGTCCAATCGGGTTCACGGTTGATGGCGTGCTGGCTGCGGCCGGTGGCCATGCAGCGGTGGCCAATGCCTGCGGGGTGACCGTGCAGGCCGTGGCCAAGTGGGGGCGGCGAGTCCCGGATCGTCACGCGCAGATCGTTGCGGTGATGGCCGGCTTGCCGCTGGAGATCGTGCGGCCAGACCTCGTGCGCGCAGGCCACGAGCAGGCTGCAAGATGGGCAAAAGGGAGACGAAGGAAATGACCTACGTTGCGGTGTTTGTGCTGGGGGCCTGGGTGGGCGTCTTGGTGATGTGCTTGATGTTCGTGGCAAAGGACGGAGACCAAGAGGGCTACCGTGAATGAAGTGCCCGCACTGTCACAAGGAGTCCAAGGGACGGGTGATCTCGTCGCGGCGCCTGGATGCGGACGTCTGGCGCATCCGCCTGTGCGGCATCTGCACCAAGCAGTTCGTCTCACGCGAGACGACATCCATGGACTTGAAGTTTCCATGGGACGAGATACAGAAACGACGTCGGGCCGTCGCGCCCGAGGAAAAGCCCGTCCAGAAAGAGAACCGGTGGGTGTTCCCCGACAAGTTGTGGTGAAGCCATGGCCCTTCCTTTACTCCTACCAGGGAGACGGAAGAGTCGTTGTCAATCGAGCAAAACGCGGGCCCAGGTGCCCAGAAGTAGGAGAAGCACTGTGGTGAAGAAGTTACCCAAGGGCCTTGACCAGCAGGGCCGCTACCCAGAGGCCGCGCACGCGGCGACCGAGATCGACAGCCTGGAGCGCGAAATCCAGAGCGGCGTGCGAGATGCCGTGGTCGCCGTCTGTGTGGCCGCTGTGGCGATGGGCACCGGGTTGTTGGTGGCGTGGCTGTTATGAGGAGCAGAGAGGAATGGGGCGCGGTATCCACCGAGATCCTGCGGCTGCTGACCGACTACGGCCCGATGACGCGATCCGAGATCTGCGCGCACCTCGGGCGCGATAAGGAAGAGATCGCGTCGTGCGTGTCCCGGATGGCGCGCAATTCTCCACGGGCCGGCAAGCGCATTCACGTCATCGAGTACGTCTACGACATGGAGGGCGAGCGCCGATACCCGCGAGCCGTCTACGCGCTGGGCGACCGCCAAGACAAGCCCAAGCCCGCACCGGACCCGCTGGAGGTCAAGCGCCGGTACTGGGCCCGGCGCAAGGTCCGGCTGATGGCCAACAGCGTGTTTCACCTGGGCATGACCAGAGGTCAACTGGATGCCTACATCAGAGAAAGGAAAGCGACATGATCTGGAACCTGAAACAGTTGATTGCCCACTGCGAAGTGGTACTCACCCGGCAGACCGGTGACGGGCCCTGGATCCCCGCCCGGCCGTGGGTGCCGTCACTCTTGTGGCGCTGCCGCGCTGCGTGGCTGGTGCTTCGCGGCAAGGCCGATGCGGTGGTGTGGCCTGGGGGGCAGTGAAGCAGCAGCAGCAGAAATCGGAAAGGAGATGAAATGAAGTACGAAGGACAGGGCCTTGAGCGGCTCTTTCGCGCCCTGTGGGTGCTCTCCGCCATCGGCGCGGTGTCGCTGGGTGGCTTGAGTCTGTATGTGCTGTGGAGGGTGTTTGCATGACTGACCTGATCACCCTTCCCCGCGCCGTGGTGCAGCAGGCTCTCCATGTGGCAACGGCGGCCGGGTATCCGGTGGCGCTGATTGCCGCCCTCAAGGCCGCGCTGGAGCAGCCGGAGCAGCAGGAGCCGGTGGCGTGGCGCACATTTGACGGTGAGGGAGGATATGACTACCGCACTTACGACGACAACGAGAACTATCGTAATGAATGGGACAAGCGCAACCCAAACCATAAAGGCTGGGTGGAGCCCC